>Ga0164242_10000008_pt1 | contig 287725 bp, 267 predicted proteins | sample OricomgcompostMG_FD_108783 | JGI IMG/M metagenome (GOLD analysis project Ga0164242, IMG submission 108783) | Miracle-Growth compost microbial communities from Emeryville, California, USA - Original compost - Miracle growth compost (MG) ...
GATTTTTTTCTTTTTAGATTAACTCAAATTTATGCCTAGCCCCCAACTTTTGGACTTGATCCATTTTTTTCTTTTTAGATTAACTCAAATTTATGCCTAGCCCCCAACTTTTGGACTTGATCCCATTTTTTCGAATACAATATATAAAATGAAGCCATAACTCATAAAAAAATAAAACCCCTTAATAATCAAATGATTAAAAAGGGGTTTTGTACTCGGGGCGGGACTTGAACCCGCACGCCTCGAAAAGCACAGGATTTTAAGTCCGGCGTGTCTACCATTCCACCACCCGAGCGTGGAGCGGGAGACGGGATTCGAACCCGCGACCCCGACCTTGGCAAGGTCGTGCTCTACCAACTGAGCTACTCTCGCATTGATCTTTCCAGCAATTGTATCTTTTTACAATTCTTGTCTTTCAAAGTAGGTGATTTTTCACACTAGCTGTCAAAATTGCGAGTGCAAATATAAAGAAATTTTTATTTTCTAAACCATAGAAGACAAAAAGTTCGCGATTAATTGCATTTTAATTTTATTCTGTCAATTAACTTATTCGTTTTAAGCCAATTCGCTTGTTGTCCATATCGATATTGATGACCTCAACTACTACGTGTTCGTGCAAATTGATGAAATCAGATGGGATTTCTACGTACGCATCTGCTAATTGAGATTTGTGTATCAATCCATTTTCTTTGATTCCAATGTTTACAAAAGCACCAAAATTTGTCACGTTGGTTACGATTCCCGGTAGTTTCATTCCCAAAATAAGATCGGCTATGGTGCGAATATTTTTATCAAATTCCATCACTTTCGCCGTTCTTCGGTTATCTCGACCTGGTTTTTTGAGTTCTTTTACAATGTCTTTTTCGGTGAAATTTAACTGTACTTGTTTTTCTAATTGTTCAAGTAAAACGGTATTTCCAATTAAATCATCGACAGTTGAGTTGACTTTTTTCGCCAATTCTTTCACCAAAGGATACGATTCTGGGTGAACTGCGGTATTATCCAAGATGTTTTTAGCATCTTTTATGCGTAAAAATCCTGCGCATTGCTCAAAAGCTTTATCGCCCAATCGTGGAATTTTTTTCAATTCTGCGCGACTACTAAATTTACCGTTTTCTGAACGATAAGCCACAATATTTTCAGCTACATTCGGACCTAAACCAGAAACATACGCCAATAAATAAGGGGAAGCAGTATTCAAATCTACGCCCACACTATTTACAGCAGAAACAACGACATCATCCAAGGATTCTTTCAATTTTTTCTGATCTACATCGTGTTGATATTGACCAACTCCCAACGATTTTGGTTCAATTTTTACCAATTCAGAAAGTGGATCCATCAAACGACGACCAATAGAAACTGCGCCACGAACGGTAATATCATAATCTGGAAATTCTTTTCGAGCAATCGGCGAAGCGGAATATATCGAAGCACCATCTTCTCGCACAATAAAAACTTTCAAATCGTGATTGAAACGAATTTTCTTGATAAAAGCTTCCGTTTCTCGACCCGCAGTTCCGTCTCCAATAGCAATTGCTTCAATTTTATGAATTTCTACGAGTTGTGCAATTTTTGAAGCCGCTTTTGCCGTTTCATTTTGCGGCGGATGTGGATAAATCGTTTCATTGTGTTTTAAATCGCCGTATTCATCCAAACAAACTACTTTACAACCTGTTCTAAATCCTGGATCTAACGCCAAAGTTCTCAATCCACCAGCAGGAGGAGCGAGTAAAAGCTGTTTTAAATTTTTAGAAAAAACCGAAATCGCTTCTAAATCAGCTACTTCTTTCGCTTGCGCAATCGCTTCATTTTCAAGTGAAGGCAACAACAAACGAGTGTATGATTCTTGTCCAGCTTCGCTTACGAAGTCAGAATCTAAACCATTTCCTTTTACCACAAGTCGGTTAATCAAATTCAAAGCCATGTCCTTATCTGGTTGCGCTTTCATGCGTAAAAAACCTTCTTTTGACGCTCTGTGAATTGCTAAAAACCGATGTGAAGGTGATTTAGACAACTTTTCTTCGTAGTTGAAATAATCTTTATAGACTTTTGCTTCTTCGTCTTTTCCTTTTACCAACGTAGAAGTTAAAATGGCATTTTTCTCGAACAATTCACGTAAACGAGCTCTTACAAACGCATTTTCGTTGATCCATTCCGCAATAATATCTTTCGCACCTTGCAAGGCGACTTCTAATTCTGTTACTTCACGCCGGTGGGTGGACAAGTTTTGATTGATAAATTTTTCTGCCATCAATTCAGGGAAACCACCTTTTTGCGCCATAATCATTCGCGCAAGCGGTTCTAAACCGAGTTGTTTTGCAACTTCGCCTTTTGTTTTTCGCTTGGGTTTATATGGTAAATAAATATCTTCCAAAGTCTGAATAACAAAACACGTTTCAATTTTTTGTTTGAGTTCGCTCGTCAGCACATTTTGCTCCGTCATGGATTTTAAAATGAACTCTTTTCGCGCTTGAATATCGTTCCAACTTTTTGCTTCATCTCTGATTTTTGCAATTTCAACTTCGTCTAAACCATTGGTTCGCTCTTTTCGATAGCGTGCAATAAACGGAATTGTAGCGCCTTCTTCCAATAAACCAAGCGTTGCTTTTATTTGATTGTCTTGAAGAAGCGTAGTTTGTTTGATAAAGGAGAGTATATTCATCTGAAAAATTTGTTACTTTGGAGTCCAAAGAAAGCAATGAATTTTGAATTTTTGTAAAAAAGAAAACACAAAATGTTGAAAGGTTTAAAAGTTGTAGAATTAGCATCTGTGTTGGCTGGTCCAAGTGTAGGCATGTTTTTCTCAGAACTCGGAGCGGAAGTCATTAAGGTTGAGCATCCTCAACATCCAGACGTAACGAGAACTTGGAAATTACCCAATGAAAAGTCAACCAATAATGTCTCTGCCTATTTTTCGAGTATCAATTATAAGAAACGCTACCTTTCGCTCGATTTAAAACAAGAAAAAGATCGGCAAAAAGTCTTGAAGTTGATTCAATCTGCGGATATTTTACTGATGAATTTCAAAAAAGGCGACGATGTGAAAATGGGTTTAACTTCAAACGAATTGCATGCGCTTAATCCAACATTAATTATTGCTAAAATATCCGGTTTTGGAAATGAATCCGATCGTGTGGCGTATGATTTAATTTTACAAGCAGAAACAGGCTTTATGTCGATGAACGGAACACCTGAAAGCGGACCCGTAAAAATGCCAGTTGCGTTGATAGATGTTTTGGCTGCGCATCAACTAAAAGAAGGTGTTTTATTGGCTTTATTGGAACGTTACAAAACTAAAAAAGGAAAAACAGTTTCCGTTTCGCTTTACGATGCAGCGGTTTCAAGTTTGGTCAACCAAGCGTCGAATTATTTGATGAATCGACATATTCCGCAGCGCATTGGATCTTTACATCCGAATATTGCGCCGTATGGAGAAATTTTTGAAACGAAGGACAAACAATACATTACCTTTGCCGTTGGAAGCCAAGTTCACTTTGAAAAACTCATGCATATTTTGAAGTTAGCCGAATTGATAAAACGCTTCAAAACGAACCAAGACAGAGTAAAAAATAGAATAGAAATTGCTCAATTGATGCAAGTTGCACTTACGAAATGGAAAAGCACCGATTTGTTGCCTATTTTGCACGAAAACTATATTCCGAGTGGAATTATAAAAAATTTAAAAGCTGTTTTTCAAGAGAAAGCGGCGAAAGATTTAGTAAGAGACGAAATAATTGACGGAATAAAAACATTACGCGTAAGTTCAATAGCTTTTAAGTATGAAGATTGAAAGTAAGCTTTGTTACTTTTATACCAACTAATACTTCTGATAAACTTCCAAGCCAAAGCAAGGCGCTCCAAGTAAAGAGCTAGAGCCAGTTACCCATATATTATTTTTTGATGAATCAACAAATCCCTTAAATAAAATATAAGTTAAATCAGTATTTACTTTTTCGGTATATTCATATCTTACACCCATACCGAGCAATGGATTATGAATATCGTAGTTATATACTTTTGTGTTTTCCAGTCCAATAAAAATACCTGTATTTGGAATTTTAATATTCAAATCTCGAACATCTAGAACTCCCTCTTTTTTTAAGCTATCCGCTATAATATTTTTCTGATATAACACCTTACCAGGTTTACCAATAGAGTCAGGTTCATACAAATAAACGGTATAATTTTCCGCAAATTTTCTTGATTTTATACTCAATAGAATTTTATCAACAAAGCATTTTTCATTGTACGAAGGAACATAGACCGCTATAATGCAAAGACTATTATAGATAGCTGTGTTTTTTAAAAATTTTCCATCATGATAATAACCTATTTCTATGGTTTCATGTTCAGGTAATTTAGCAGATATTTCTACATCATTAAGGAAATAATTTTTCCTTACCATTAGAATGGTATCCATGTCAGACTTATAATCCAACCATTTTTGCTCATAATCCAACCGTTTAAACCAAATCAATCCGTTTTGAGTAACTTTCGGTTGGATTAAACCATTCGAATCTGAATAAAAAAAATCACGTTCAGAAAACATCGTAATCCCCTCAATGGGAGTATGAGTTAAGGAATCTATTACCCACATTTTTGTTGTTTGGGCATGTAAACAACCAATTAGTATATGAAAAATTAAAAAACAAAGTTGTTTCATAACAATATTAATAGAGTATAAAGATAAAAGAAAAACTTGAGAGGCATAAAACCTCTCAAATTTAGTTTGTTTGCGACTTGTACAAATCAACATGGTTTCTGCACGCCATAATATGAAGATTGCACTTCAAACCAAAAAACATAATAATGGTGATGTTCTGTATATTCATGCAAAAATTCATTACAATCACCTTTTACTACATCCCAACCCCAAAATCTACGGGTTGCTGGGTGATATACATCACCATCACCATTATCGCTCCAAGTTGTTGTGGTATTTGGAAATAATGCATAATAAACAGTAAATACTGCAACCATGTTTTTTATTCTACCCGACGTAGCAGTTACTCCATAACTATCGTAATAATTACTGAAAGTATATGAGCCAATTCCACTAATTACAATTGTATTTAATTTCACGTCAATTTTAACATTGTATACATTTGTAGATCCTTTAAGTTTAAGTGTAAACTTCATTAAACTATCAATAAAGAAATCTTGGATTTGTACACCATATTTAAGAGTGTCATCGTAAGATTCTATAAGATATGAGTCATTAGATGAGATGTAGGTTATTTTAGATAAATCAGCGGCTTGAGCAATAGAGTCAAGACTTAGATTTCTTGTTTTTTCAGAAGCTGAATTGAGTCCCCCTTTTTGCTTTTGAGTGATTGTTGTGTTTTTTGCTGAACTAATGCTACCCACTGGCGACATTGCTTCTTTTTTACACGCTAAAACACTAATTCCTATTGTGGCAAGGAATAAGCTTCCATAAATTAATCTTTTCATAAAATAAAATTTAGAATATTTCTTCCATTATTGGAATTGGAGTAAATTTGAAAACAAAAATTTAGGAATTAACCAGATTTATGTTGTAAATTACAACTAAATCGGTTGTAATTTACAAGTTATGGAAGAGATTAAACTTAATTTAGGCAATAAAATAAAGATGTTACGTGAAATAAAAGGATTTTCACAAGAAGCAATAGCATTAGAAATCGGACTTAGCCAACAGGCCTTTCAAAAAATAGAAACTGGTGTTAGTAAGATAAGTATCGAAAGGGCAAATAAGATTGCTAAAAGTTTAGAGTTAGATCTCGAAAGTTTACTTAACTTTCAACCAAACAATTACCTCAACAATTGTACTCAATCAGGTATTATTAATACGAACCACTTATCTTCAGAAGAAGTTATTGAAAAATATGAAAAACAAGTTAACTTCTTGCGAAAAGAAATCGAGTTTTTAAGAGAACAAAACATAGAATTGTTGAAAATGATGAATGAGAAGAAGTAATTGATAGAATGAAACAAAACGACTAAACTATTAATTGATGCGTGGGGGCGTGGTACAATCAAGGTAATAGACACTTGTATAGAAAACAAATTACCCGAACCGGAACTAACAGAAAGAGATGGAGGTTTTTTGGTGACGCTTTTCGGAAGAACTTCGGAAAAACTTCGGAGCGATTTCGGAATGATTTCGGAACGATTTCGGAATGATTTCGGAAAGGAAGTGATTGAAACTTTTACTCTTATCAAAGAACACCCCGATTATACTGCGGAGCAACTTGCAGAAATTATTGGTAAATCTTCAAGAACAATAGAAAATCATGTTGCCAAACTAAGAGATGCAGGAATAATAGTCAGAAAAGGCGCAAAGTTGGGTGGATATTGGGACATTAATCAACAATATTGAAGTCAACGAATTGATAAAATAAATGAAAACGCATAAGTTCAATAGCTTTTAAGTATGAAAATTGAGGTAAAAACACCGCAAACGACCCAAGAATGGGCAGCTTATTTTAACATTCGCTATGTAGAATTGCGCCAACCGTGGAATCAACCTTTGGGTTCAGAAAAAACGGATAACGAAGAACTTTCGCATCATTTTGCTTTGTTTTGCGACGATAAAATGGTCGGTGTTTTGCGCATGGATGAATTGCTAGACAATACAACAGCGCAATTTCGTTTTATGGCAATTTTAGGCGATTACCAAGGCAAAAAACTCGGTGATTATTTGATGAATGCCGCAGAAGAAAAAGCAAAGTCGCTCAACAAAAACTTAATTATCCTCCACGCCCGCGAGAAAGCTGTTTCTTTTTACGAACGCTTAGGTTTTACCGTACACGAAAAATCTTATTTGTTGTTTGATGCTATTCAGCATTTTGAGATGAGGAAGAAATTATAGTTTATACAATTTTACGAGTGATTTTGAGTTATTATTATGGTATTCGTTAAAAATGTAAACTATCATAATTATGAAAAAACCTGTTTTTAATCTAGCTGTTATCTGTTTGTTAGCATATTCAGTTACTTCGTGTGGTAAGTCTTCAGTAAGTAAAATGAGTAATAAGTGGAATGTAACTTCATATACAGCATCTCATATTAACAATGATAACGATGGTACTAAAGAAACAGGAACTTCAACAACTTTAATTTTTTCTGAGATATATGGTGGAGTCACAACAGAGACAACAAATGCGAGTGTCAATGAAAATTCATTTACAATAAATAAAGATGGCACTTGGCAATCTAAGAAAGACTATACATATTCCTATCAAACTATTTATCCAGATACTGCTGATGTAACCAATAACACTGTAATTAGTGAATCAGGAACTTGGGCATTTGTAGGAACTAACAAAACGGAAGATTTCAAGAAAAATGAACGTGTTGTTTTTTATACACTTTCTTCTCAAGAAGATGTGTATTTAACTTCAATATCAGGTGGAACTACTACGAATGATAATAGTTCAAGTTTGGACACATATTCTACTGGCGGTCCTTCTATAACGTATACAATTAAAGAATCTTCTGCTAAAAAATTAGTTTTATCTAGCGATGGTGAAAATACACATTCTGATACTTCAAATGGAAATACAAATACGAACTCTAATACAGATAAAGGAGAAATGACATTAGAGCAAAAATAAGTTTTACATCGAGTATTTGTAATTCTCGCTTGCTATAAGCATTACTTAGTAAACTCTGAGATGAAAAAAGTGTTGAACAATCTATTTTTGCTGGTATGTTCATTCAAATAAAGACAGTAAATAGTTAGCTTATCACCTTTTTCAGCTTCCTTTTTCATTGATTTCAAAATTATTGTTTGGATGGGCATCCATACTTCTTCTTCACAAACTTTAAATAACACTTCAGTATCAAAAATATTTTTAAATTGAGCAGGGTCGCCTATAAATAACTTTATAACGTGATTCATTGATTCAGAAACGTTCGTGTCTAATTTTCTTGTTTTTTCAAGATATTCAGCTTCAAATCTATATTTATCAAATCTCGCGTAGTAAGGAGCTATTTCTGGATGTTTTTCTACGCTATCTGCATAGTATTTTTCATAACTTAACACCTCTAAAATATCTGTTTGAGGATAGTTGTTATTCCAATTTTCCCAATATTCATCATCGCTTTGTGACTCACAAATAAAGAACATAGAAGTAATCCAATTAAAAATATTTTTTTCATAATAGGTAGTTTCGTTTAGCTAATGTATACTTTATTTCTCAATCGCCTTCAAATAACTCTCAGGTGTCATCACCGATAAGTTGCTTGTTTTATAATCTTTGATATTTCTGGTGATGACAACTTTAATTCCTTTTTCGTCTTGCGCAGAGAAATTTTGTAATGCGTCTTCAAAATCTTTAAATTCAGAGTTTAAAGCGTTCAAAATTGTTTGTTTATTGATTGTTGCAACTTCAACTATGTTCATTAACATTTTTAGGCTTTCGATGACCTTTTCGTGTTTGGCTGTTTTTCTTAAAAGATAATAGATATTGCTAATCATAACGGGAGTTATAAAACCTACTACAGATTTCTTTTCGCATAAGATCAAAATCTTCGTTGCTTCTTCTGAAAATGGTTTTCGATCAAAAAAGAAGTCCAGAATTACGTCTGTGTCAATCAGAATTTTATCCATTACAAATACTTTTCAGATAAGCGATCCGTCAGTTCTTTTTTGTAATCAAAACCTTCGGGTAATTTAAATGAACCTTTCAACGCTTTAACTGTTGGCGTCAATTCATCTTCATTTTTCGCATCTTCGTTCGTCAATGCTTTGAGATAATTTTCAATTAAATCCGAAAGACTGCGTTCTTTTTTACGCGCATATTTTTTAGCTCTTTCAATAATTGATTGCTCTATGGTTAATGTTAGTTTCGTATTCATGATTACTTGCTTTAACACAAAGTTACGAAATTATTTTTATTACACGTGTTGTTTGTTATTAATTTATACGTGTTGTAATTATTTTTCAAAGAGCTTATTTTGAAGTCATTCTATTTCTCCTCGATAGTCCTAAAAGTCAGATTTATTCTAACTTGCGTAATTAATTTTGATGGAGGTAGACGATGCAGCCAATGCGTTTGTGTTTCATCTTTCATAATGAGTAAACTGCCGTGTTCTAGGATCAATTCTATTTTGTGGTTGGTTTCTTTATGTTTGAATGCAAATTTTCGCGCTGCTCCAAAACTCAATGAAGCGATTGCTCCATTCTTTTTTAAATCCTTTTCTCCATCGCTGTGCCAAGCCATTCCTTCATCTCCATTGTGGTAAAGATTGAGTAAACAAGAATTAAACGTTTCTCCTGTTTTTTGCTCTACTTTTGCTTTTAATTCCACTAATTCTTTTGTCCAAGGTAAAGCTAATTTTGTAGTTTTCGAATAGGTATATTCAAACGATTTTTCTCCATACCAAGCCACTTTTCGTTTGGTGATTATCTTCTTTCCAAAAATAATCGCTTCGTCATTTCGCCATTCAATATTGTTTAATAAAGCGTTGAAATAGTTATCTGCTTCATTTTCTGGAACTAACTTTCCGTAATAATTTACTGTTCCGTCTTGTGGAAGCAAATTTCGTGAAGTATCAATTTCTAGTTCAAATAATTCCATTATAACTTAAATCTCTTGATTCGTTTTCGCTGCTTCCCAACCAATAATGGCAGATTTTCGAGTACTTCCCCACATATAACCTCCACTTTTTCCAGTAGATTGAATAACGCGGTGACATGGAATTAAAAATGCGACGGGATTACTTCCTATTGCTGTTCCGATTGCTCTGGACGCTTTTGGATTATCGATTTCTTGCGCTATTTTTCCATAAGTAGATAAATTCCCCATCGGGATTTTGAGCAAGGTTTCCCAAACTTTTAATTGAAATGGAGTTCCGTTTAAATGCAGTTTAACTTGACCCAATTTACTCCAATCTTCTTGAAATAGTTGCAAGGCATTTTGCTGATTTGCATCTGTCTTTTGAGTATAATTCGCTTTGGGGTATTGATTTTTTAGCTTTTTCAACGCTTCCTCTTTATCGTCGTAAAATACCATGTAGCAAATTCCTTTTTGGGTAGAAGCAACGATGAGGTTTCCAAACGGACTTTCTACAAAATTGTAGTTGATGGAAAGATTTTCACCACCATTTTTAAAATCTCCTGGCGTCATTCCTTCAATATTCACAAATAAATCGTGCAAGCGACTTGTGCTTGAAAATCCTATTTCGTGAGCTGTATCAAATAAAGTAGCTTGTTTTTCTTTCAATAATCCTTTTGCATATTCGATGCTAATGTATTGCATGAATTTTTTGGGACTTACACCAGCCCAATCGGTAAAAAGACGTTGAAAATGAGCTGGACTCAAATGCACTTTTTTGGCAATTTCATCTAAAGAAGGCTGCATTTTAAAATTCTCCTTGATGAAATCAATCGCTTCAGCAATTCTATTGTAATTGATGTAATGCTTCTCCGTCATTTTATTGAATTCATACTGCAAAAATAGCTGCTTTTGGATTCGTATAAAACCCGATTCTTGCTATTTTCTATTCATAAGATATTGAATAACAAGGAGAGCAAGATCCAAACCTATGATAAAATGTGGTATGTAAATTGGAGAAGCGCCCATGAAAAATATCTGGTACAACATGATTTCAGCAAATACAAGCGTTACTAAAATAACAGGTGTTATGATCCAATTTATCCAGTTTTTGTTTCTTTTTAAGTTCAAAAATGATTTTATAAAAATAAAAATGGCAATAGCAGTTGGAATATAAAACCAAAAAATATAATTAGGATCTATTAATGTTTTCATGATTATTGATTTAATGAGTAGTAATACTTCATCAAATATAATAAAAAACAAAATATGTAAAGTTTAAACTTTGGTTATATTTGGTCATAATATTGTTTGAATGAATTTAAAAGATAAGATAATAGATAAATTGTCTCCAGCCACAAATAAATTAACAGAAGGAGAAATATTTATTTCTGATTTTCTCAAGAGTAAAAATATAAAGGTTCAAGACCAAGTAAAAATTGGGAATTTAAAAAATGACAGTAAATTTTACCGAGTAGCAGATTTTTACTTGCCAAAATACAAAGTATATATTGAGTATTTAGGACAATGGGACAAGAGTGAAGAAGCGAATATAAGATATAAAGAAAAAAAACAAGTTTATACAAAAAATAATATTCCTTGTATTTATCTGTACTCTGAGAATCTTGGAATTATAGAATATATCTTTGACAAGAGATTAAAAGTTGAATTAAAAAAATACAACTTAAAAAAAGAATTATTTTCATATCGTAAAAAGCTATTTATAGATGAAAGAGGTAGTGTTTTTTTATGGTTCTTCCTTTCTGTTTTCATTTTATGTACTTATAATTATCATGATAAGCCAAAGGAAAACTTTAGCTTTGTTACTACCTTCTCTTTGATTATATTATTTCAATTGTATAGATTTATTAAAGGTTATAAAAAACATTTCTTAACTGACTAATTGCCTGATCCTATTATTATCACTATGAAATTAAAACTATTATTATCACTATGAAATTAAAAGTCATATCCAACGAATGGTGGGGGAGCACCAAAGAAATTTAGCACAGAACTGACGGACTTGCGTAAATTTTGGCTTATCTGTTTTTATTGTTTTCTCTTTATGGTGGTTGTTTTTTACCTTAACATCGGATAGAAAATGCAAACCAGGTGTTGTAAATACTACATTTTTAGAAGTGCTTTATCTTCCAACATTGATTGGTTTGGGTTTGCTAGGAATGTCTTTCAATCGATTATTTGAAAAATACGACCAAGTGCAAGGTGATTTTCTTTCACTTAAATCAATTTTTGGATTTGCTACGTGTCTTTTCCTGTTAGGTGTAAATTTAATGATGTCCTTTTTGGAATACGCTGAAAAATATCAAGTACTTCGAAAAAAAGCTCGGATTTTAATTTTTGCTGCTATTCTCATTCTATTAACCATTACAATTGTAGAATTACACGTTTCCTTATTTATCTATTTATTGATAGTTTTAACCGTGATTCTTGCCATTATTTTTCTAATAAATTATAATTGGTATACGAATTATTCAAACAAAGAAAATAACGAATTGATTTCTGTAAAAACGGATTGGGAAGAGTTAAATCATCAAGTTAATTTTATAACTATCAAGTTATTCAAGAATCTATTTTCGCAAAAATAAGTAATTGATTTTTTGTTAAATTATCATTCAATCTTGTTTTTTTAATATTAATTACCTACCATTATACAGAATTATCTATATAAACTATACGCTAATATAACCACATTATGCAAAAAATTACTTCTCTATTAATAGCATTCGTTATTGCTTTCTCTGCTTTATCTCAAACGGAGAACATACTCACAGGAACGGAAGCAAATAACTATTTTTCAGGAGCTGAAATTGTTCGTATAAAAGGTCAAAATTTAACGCCTGATTTCATTCAATTGAAAAAAGACCATGCCGTTCCTTTATCCAATAAAGATATTTGGTTAAAAAAGATACTTAAAATAGATGAGCGAAGTGCACTCACGGAAATGAATGTGTTGCGTGACAAGCTAGGAATGACGCACTATAAATATCAACAATATGTGAATGCTATTCCTGTTGAAGGTGGCGTTTACATCCTTCATACAAAAGACAATTATATTCTATCTGCAAATGGAAATTATTACTCCTCAATAAACATTGGAACAAGTCCTTCTATCACTGCTGAAACAGCAATTCAAAAAGCAAAAGAAGCCGTGCCTTCAGAGCAATATATGTGGGAAGTTGAAGGAGCAGACAAAGCATTACAGGCACTTTTAAAAGACGAAAATGCACATTACTACCCACAACCAACACTGTGCATTATTGCAGAAAAATCTTCAACGGCAAATCCTACTTATCACCTTGTGTGGAAAATGGACATCTACTCTTCCAAACCAGTTGCGCGTTACTGGGTGTATATAGATGCTCAAACAGGCAGTGTACTTCAGAAAGAAAAACGCATTCACACAACTGATGTACCTGGTACGGCTACTACTGCGTTCAGTGGTGTGCGTCCTATTGTTTGCGACCAAAATGGATCCACTTATCGACTCAGAGAAGCAGGAAGAGGAAACGGCATAGAAACTTTCAATATGAATAACGGAACAAATTACAACTCGGTTACTGACTTCACCAGTACTAGTACAAATTTTAACAGTTCTGTTCCTGCTGGCGATAAATATGGTCGTGATGCACATTGGGGAGCTGAAATGACATATGATTATTATAATAATGTACACAGTAGAAATAGTATAGATGGTGCAGGATTCAACTTATGGAGTTATGTACATTATGATGTAGGATATGAAAATGCTTTTTGGGACGGTCAACGAATGACTTACGGAGATGGAGATACTTATTTCACTAGCCCACTTACTGCACTTGAAATTACTGGACATGAAATTTCACATGGTTTAACAAGCTATACAGCTAATTTGGATTACCAAGATGAATCCGGTGCTTTAAACGAGTCTTTCTCTGATATTTTTGGTGTAACAATAGACAATTGGGCAAGAGGAACGACAGGTGCTAACCTTTGGCTAATTGGTGAAGACACGCATGCTGGCGGTATTCGTAGCATGAGTAACCCCAATGCATTTGGCGATCCCGACACATATCATGGAACAAATTATTATACCGGTACAAATGATAATGGAGGCGTACATACCAATAGTAACGTTCAAAATTTTTGGTATTACCTTTTGTCAACTGGAGGAAGTGGTACAAATGATATAGGCAATAGCTATTCCGTAACAGGAATCGGTATGTCTTCTGCTGCAGATATTGCCTTCAGAAACTTAACTGTATATCTTACAAACACAAGTGATTATAGCGACTCACGGTTTTATTCTATTCTTTCCGCTATTGATTTTTTCGGAGGTTGTTCTCAAGAAGTAGCATCTACAACTAATGCGTGGTATGCAGTGGGCGTTGGAGCGATTTATTCTCCTGTTACAGTTGCTTCTTTTTCGACTCCTATTACAGACTTCTGCCAAGCTCCTTCTACAGTTAATTTCACCAATAACAGTCAAAATGGAATTAGTTATTTGTGGAATTTTGGTGATGGAAGTACCTCCACTCAGCAAAGCCCTTCTCATACCTATACCAACTATGGACAATACACCGTAAAATTGGTAGTCTATGGTGGCGTTTGTGGTAATGATAGCATAACACAAACAGATTACATTAACTTAGATCAGAATATTCCTTGCAATGTTTCACTTACAGGATCTGGTTCTAACCCTACACAAACTTCTTGTACTGGAACGCTTTCTGACGATGGTGGCTTGTCAGCTAATTACACAGATAATGTTACTTCCGTAATTACGATCGCACCCACTGGAGCAACAGGCGTTACCCTTAATTTTAGTAGCTTCAACTTTGAAAATAATTATGATTATTTATACATATATGATGGACCTTCTACTGGTAGTCCTTTGATTGGGGCTTATACAGGTTCAACTTTACCTAACGGAGGTACGATAAGTTCTACTGGGGGTTCTATTACCATCGAGCAAAGTAGTGACCCTTACGTAAATGAAAGTGGTTTTGTCTTAACCTGGCAATGTGCGATATCTTCATTGGCTCCACAAGCAGAATTTTCAGCAAGTACGGTTACTTCATGCGATGGGAATGTCTACTTCACAGATGAATCCTTAAACGGTGTGTCCTCTTGGTTGTGGGATTTTGGCGATGGTGGAACATCAACTTTACAAAATCCTTCACACAATTATGCAAATGATGGTACTTATACAGTGAAATTAGTGGTTAATAATATTGTTGGAAGTGACTCCATTACAAAAGTAAGTTATATTCAAGTAAATCACATAATTGCGCCTGTTATAAATGATACAAGTATTTGCGCGCCAGATAGTCTAATACTTAATGCTAGTGCAAGTGGAACAATTAATTGGTATGCTGATAGCACCTTGTCAACACTGCTGAACACGGGTTCAAATTACACTACAGGCGTGATTAGCAATTCAACTACATATTATCTTCAAAATGAGTCTTCTAATGCCCTTGGAAACGTAGGTCCAATAAATCATAATTATGGTTCAGGTGGCTACCACAACAACACTGCGATTCAATATCTTGAGTTCACTGTATATGCACCAATTACTATTAAAAGTGTTTGGGTAGATGCGGCAAGTGCTGGTAACAGAACTATTAATCTTTGGGATGCAGGTGGACAATTAATTGATACACGTTTAGTGAATATTCCTGCTGGTACAGGAACTATTATCTTAAACTTAGATGTACAACCTGGTATGTATAGATTAGGAGGAGCATCAATGAATTTATACCGCAACGATAATTCAACATCTTTCCCTTATTCATTAAGTGGCGTAGTTGATATCACTGGATCTTCTGCCGGATCTGCATACTATTATTATTTCTATAATTGGCAGATTGAACAAGTATGTAAAAGTGCAATTACCGAAGTGAATGTTGATTTGTGGTCGAACAGTACTCCATTTACTTCTATTGAAACCACACCTTTGACTGTGTCTTTTACAAGCGGTGTGACTGGTTCAAGTTCGTATAGTTGGGATTTTGGAGATGGAGGCATTAGTGCACTTCAAAATCCTACACATACCTACGCCACTTCAGGAAATTATACCGTAACAGAAATCGTTTCCTCATTTCCATGTTCCGATACGATTATTAATCAAATATTTGTGAAAGGGTACACTGATATTAAATCGGAGCAACAAGAAAATTTTGAAGTGAATGTCTTCCCTAATCCAGCAAATGATTTTGCTACAATTGTTTTCAATACTCCTTTACTTGGAATAATAGACATTAGCGTTTATGACTTAACAGGAAGACTGGTAGAGAATATTTACAATGGAAATTTGCTGGGTAAAAAACAAACGGTTATGTGGAATACTAAAAATGTACGAGCGGGTATTTATGTGATTCAATTCAAGTCGGGATCAAAAGTAGTTCCCTTAAAAATTGTTGTGGATTAACTTTGTTTTTTCTCTTGTTACAAGATTGATATTAAAAGGAGATAGAACAAATTATCACAATTCTCTTTTATGAAAGTTGGAATTATGTTTGTTGTTTTTTTTCAAAAAATGAAAATAATTAATAGATTTCAATTTAAGTTGGTTTTCATTTAGTTATATATTTTTAAGACCCTATTTTTGATTGTTCCCAATTATTTTTGTTAGTTTTTTTTATTTCAAGTTCGTATTTTGTTAAAATAGAACTATTGTTAAAAAGTAGCAAGCAACCTTATTATTTTTTGTATGTCTATTGAGTAATTTTGGCAAGAATACTACTACTATTCAACCCTATTACTAATTTTATTACTACAAATTTATGAAACATTTTGTTGTGTTCATCACTACGCTATTGCTTACGTGCAATGTACTAACAGGTCAAGTAGACCAGACTTCAAGTTTACCTAATACACTTAATACACAAGTGAATCATGATAGGGAGCAGGTTGAAACTTTTATTTCAAATCATTATTCTTTTGCAAGTCTATTAGATTCTTTAGGAGTAATTTATGAGTACAATTTTAATGAAGCATTAACAACTTACGTTCGCGAGCACATTCAAAATTTTCATAAATTAATTTATGATGGCGTAGCTAATCATTCGATTACTTCAAAAAATCAAATACAAGGTATGTTTGAGAATTTTTTAGATTCTACAAAATACAATTTGGCGCATATCGATTTTCCAAAAGATCCACCTGTTTCTTCTCATCCACCTGAAAAGCAATTAAATGGTCCATGTGTAAATATGGATTTTGAAGATGGTTCGACTAATGGCTGGTCTTTATTTGATGGACAAGTAGATGGTTCAGTTATTTATAGTTATACAGGAAATACACCTGTTGGACCTGGAGCTACGCATTTAATTACAAGTGGTGGAACCGACCCTGTTTGTGGTATACCAATGGTAAATCCAGCAGGAGGAAGTTATTCTTGTCGATTGGGAGATGGTTCTACATCAAATTATGGGGCTGCTCGAATGACGCAATCATTTATGGTAACGCCACAAAATTCAATTTTCTCATACAGTTATGCTGTTGTTCTCCAAGATCCAGGACATACTTCTGCGGAACAACCTTATTTCACACTTAGAGTATTTGACCAAAATGGTAATAATGTAAACTGCGGTGCTTTTAGCGTTTATGCAAGTTCATCCAGTCCATTTAACTTTTTGTCAGCACCAGGATCTGTTTTATACAGTAACTGGACAACAGTTTTCTCACAATTAAATAGCTATGTAGGTCAAAATATCACCATAGAATTTACAACAGGAGATTGTGGACAAGGTGGGCATTACGGTTATGCTTATGTAGATGCAAATTGCCAACCTTTTGATATTACTACTTCTACGGGAGATACTATTTTATGTGAAGGCTCAACAATGACACTTTATGCACCTCAAGGAGGAACAAGTTATTTATGGAGTACGGGAGCCACAACGCAAAATATAAATATAACAACCGCGGGGCATTATTCCGTTGATATTGTGCCGTTTCAAGGAGCTGTATGTTCAATAACGATAGATATTGATGTTACTCCTTTACCTACGCCAGTTCCAGCTTTTACTTCAAATCCTACTACGATTTGTGCTGGTGAAGCCATAACCTTTACCGATCAATCTACCATTACTCCCCCCCCCGCAACGGTAGACAGTTGGCAATGGGATTTTGGTGATGGGATAATTACGCCTGAATCGACAGGAAATGTTACTGGAGTTACTCAAACTACAGGAACTTATACTGCACCTATTCATACATATAATACTGTTGGAACTTATAATGTTGTTTTAACAGCTTCTGGTGTTAACTCATATTGCAGTGCTTCTGTTACACATCAAATTGTAGTTGGAAATGGACCAGCTTTAGTAATAGCAGGAGCTACCACAATATGTGATGGGCAAACTACAACATTAACTGCTTCGGGCGCAAATACCTATAGTTGGGATAATGGAATTTCGAATGGAGTTTCTTTTACGCCGCCTTTAGGACAAACAACATATACTGTTACAGGAACATCAGTCTCAGGCTGTGAAGCCTCATTACCAGTTATTGTTACGAAAAACCCTAAGCCAAATCCTCTAATTACAGGTACTCCGCAATATTGTGCTGGTCAATCTACTACTCTTGATGCAGGAGCTGGGTATAGCAGTTATTTATGGAGTACTGGTGCTACTTCTCAAACTGGAAATTTTACAATAGCAAATAATCCTATTACAGTAACTGTTCAAAATGCACAAGGTTGTCAAGCAACATCTGCGGTATTTAATGTGATAGAAAATTCTATAATTACTACAAATGGGGCTTTTCAAATATGTCAAGGTGCATCTATGGTTATTCATGGTGTTTCTCAAAGTACTTCAGGAGTATATAGCCAAACATTTTCTACAACACAAGGATGTGATTCAACATCAAATATTACCTTGACAGTTAATCCGCTCCCAAATGTAAATGCAGGGACTGATCAAACGCATTGTGCTGGTATACAGGTTACTTTATCAGCAACGGGAGCATCAACTTACACTTGGGATAATGGTGTGCCAAATGGTATTCCTTTTACGCAAACTGTAGGTACAACAACTTACACGGTTACTGGAACTGATGCAAACGGTTGTGTCAATACTGATGCAGTCAATGTTGTCATAAATGCAATTCCAGTAATTGATGCAGGCGTTGACCAAGCTTTTTGTGATGGACTTCAAACAACTTTAACGGCAACGGGTGGAACAACATATACTTGGGATCATGGTGTGACAAATGGCGTTGCATTTACACAGCCAGCTGGAACAACAACATATACCGTTACAGGAACAGCATCGGGTTGTACTTCCATGGATCAAGTAATAGTAACTGTTTACGCCTTACCTAATGTTGCAGCAGGAAATAGTTTTACAATTTGCGATGGAGCAACTGCAATTCTAACAGGTTCTGGAGCTTCTACTTATACTTGGGATAATGGTGTATCGAATGGTGTAACTTTTACACCTACAGCGACAGCAACTTACAATGTCGTAGGAACAGATGTTCATGGATGTATTGGTGCAAGTAGTATGATTTTAACCGTAGCTCCAATTCCAACAATGAATTTTTCGGCAGATAAATTAAAAGGATGTTCACCACTGACAGTAAATTTTACCAATAATTCAACAGGTAATTTAACCAATTGTGAATGGTCGTTTAGTGATGGTACGAATCTATTTGTTTGTGGTAATGTCACTGAAACTTTTACGGCTGTTGGTTGCTATGATGTAACGTTAACGGTTCGTACACAAGAAGGATGTTCCAATACTTTGACGATACCAGATTATATTTGTGTGGATCCAAATCCAATTGCAGATTTTTCTTTTGATCCTAAGGAGTTGTCAACCGTGAATTGGATTGCAAATATGACCAATACAAGTATAGATGCAATTTCGTATAATTGGAACTTTGGAGATGGTGCAACTTCTACAGAAACGGACCCAATTCATAGTTTTCCAAATGATGGACCAGGTACTTATAATATTGTATTATTTGCAACAAATCAGGAAGGATGTATAGATTCAATTGCAAAACCTATCGTTGTTACTGAAGATTTGATTTTCTATGTTCCAAATACATTTACACCTGATCACGATGATTTTAATGAAGTCTTTAAACCAATATTTACTTCAGGATTTGATCCTTATGATTATACCTTATTAATTTTTAATCGCTGGGGTGAAGTTTTGTTTGAATCTCACGATACCGATTTTGGTTGGGATGGAACTTATGGAGGAAAAACTGAAGATGGAGTATACATTTGGAAAATAATCGTAAAGCGTAATGGAATTGATAAACGAGAAGAATTCCATGGAAATGTGAATTTATTGAAATAAACTTCTCTTTAAATTATTTTTAAGCAGTATCAGTTCTTGGTACTGCTTTTTTTATAGGCTATTTACATAGATAAAAAGCAATTTATTTTCGATTAATCAACTTTTTTAAATGTTAAAAACATATATATAGGCAACTATCTATTTTTTTTTTCGTTTTTTTATCGTCAGAAACAATTTTATAACCAATTACTAATCTTTATGAAACTTCAATTATTATTGATTTTATTCTTTCCTGCCGTTTTATTTTCTCAACAAAATACGCAATTAAATTCTTCAAAAGAACCAGTTGAAATTCAAAAGAGTAAGCTAACTCCTTCCCAACCAAAAACTGTAAATAAATCTCTTGATTCGCTATCTAAGATAGAAAACGGAAATACTTATCCTATGACGATAAGTTCTACGGTTAATACGCAAATAATTCAACCTAAACCTGTTCGAACGCTAGAACAAATAAATTACCAATTAGATGCAATTGATGCAAAAATACAATATGTATCTTCAGACCAAACAATGAAAGTAAAAGCTGAACAAGATGGTTGGTTTGATCAAATGAATGACATTAAAGCTGCTCTATTACAAGAAAAACAATCTTTAATTAACCAATAAGGAAGATTAAAAAATCAACTACAATGAAAAAAATACTACTATTTATCTTATCGCTATACATCGGTATATCAACTTCTTTTGCGCAACTTCCAACAACTTGTGCAAATATGGATCCTATTTGCTCAAACTCAGGTCTTAACTTTACAGCAGAAAATAGCGGGGTTTCAGCGCCAGCAGGAAATACATATGATTGTTTAAGTACACAGCCAAATCCAACATGGTATTATTTAGAAGTAGCTACTTCGGGTCCTATTGATATGACTCTAAGTGCAGGTTCTGATGTGGATTATATATTATATGGTCCCTATTCAAGTTTGGCAAATGCTCAAAGTTATTGTGGAAATATGGGAGCAGCTGGCTCGGGTACTAGTACAAATTCGATTGTAAATTGTAGCTATAGTTCTAGTGCAACAGAAACCCCAAATATTCCCAATGCAATAGCTGGTCAGGTGTATGTTTTGTTAATTACAAATTATGCAAATGTTGTGCAAACAATTACTTTGACTCAATCCAATTTAACGGATGCAGGCGCTGGATTAACAGATTGCAGTATTGTTACACCTTGTTCCATTTCTAGTTTAGACGTAACAGTTGGTGCATGCGACCCAGGTACAAATACGTTTGATGTAACAGGTACTGTAGGGATTACGAATCCTCCAAGTTCGGGCACTTTAATTGCGGAAGATTGTAATGGTAATCAAACAACGGTGTCCTCAGCTCCTTTTACGGCAAGTTCCTATAATTTTGCAATAAATAATATTACATCTGATGGTGCGCCCTGTAATATTCAAGTCTATTTTTCTGCTGATGCGACATGTACACAAACGTTGAGTTACACCAATCCCGATCCTTGTAATCCAAATTGTTTTATTACTAATTTTGAGGTAGCTGATACTGCAGAATGTAATCAAATGTGGAAAACAGATGTTACAGTAGAATTTACTACTCCACCTGCAACTGGTAATTTGGTAGTTAAAGACTGTCAAGGACATATCACGGTTATTCAATCGGCTCCTTTTAGTTCGCCAGTTTCTGCAACTTTTTCAACTACAGTAGGTTCTGCGACTCCTTTCAATTGTGACTATACGGCATATTTTACTGCGGATCCTTCTTGTTCAAGTATTATTAGTTTCGCTCCGCTTCCTGCAACGCCTCCTTCTGATGAGGCAGGTACTTTTACTGAATCTATGACAGGAGATGGAACACACACTTACATTTTATGTGATGGTGATGAATTCGATATGTCATCTAATGGAGATTCAAATATTCCACCTATTGCACCAGGAAATGATCCTTCAGATATTTATTTTGTATATTCTTGCCCTCCATCACCAGGCGGTCCGGGAATTGACCCAACAAACGACCCTTGTTTTGTAGGTTTTATTAGTCAAGCGGCTATAACACTTATTAATAGCGGAGGAAGTACAGATCCTTTTTTAACATCTTTGGGAGCATTAACCAATAATACATTTTATATTGTTCCTATGACTGTTGGTAGTTTAAGTGGATTAACCTATCAACAAAATTGTTATGATTTAGCTACTGAAGCAACTCAAATTGTTCAATATTTAAATCCAATTACTTATACTGTTGCTTCGGATTGTCAAGCAGGAACAGTCACTATTTCTAATTTACAAGGAGGTTATCCTCAATTTTACGGAGGAAATTTTACGGGATCCAACTTAGTTCCAGGAACGGCTAGTTTTAGTCCAGGAACAGCAGGTTTAGGAGGTTCTATAGTTGTAACTGGATTAAATGATGGAGATGCATATTCATTTGATATAAAAGATGGAAATGGTTGTCCATTTACGATTACAGGTACTTTTGTAGGAGCGCAAGATCCTTCATTTACTTATCCAAATAATTCTTATTGTAATACTGACGCGGATCCATCACCAACAATAACAGGAACTCCTGGAGGTGTTTTTAGTGTATCTCCTGCTGGAGTAACAGTAAATCCAACTACTGGAGTAATTGATTTGTCATCATCTACTGCAGGTGGAACATTTACTATAACGTATAAAACACCAGGCGCTACTTGTTTTGGGACTCAAACTTTTGTAGTAACTATTTATCCTCAACCAACAGTGTCTGCAGGCCCTGATCAAAATCTTTGCGATGGTACATCTGTACTTCTTTCAGGAAGTGGAGCGTCTACATACACTTGGGATAATGGTGTAACTAACAATGTGAGTTTTACACAAGCTGTAGGTGCTGTTACTTATAATGTTACTGGAACAGATATTCATGGTTGTAAAAATGTAGATCAAGTTGTGGTTACTATGAATCCTAATCCTGTACCGGCTATATCTGGTAATGCTGAATATTGTCTTGGATTTTCAACAACACTAGATGCGGGATCAGGATTTGCGACATACACATGGTCAACCGGAGCTAGTTCGCAAACGATTAGCGCAACAATTGCAGATAATCCCATTACTGTTTCCGTAACTAATAGCCAAGGCTGTACTGCTACATCACCTGCATTTAATGTTATAGAAAATACGACGATAACCACAAATGCTTCTTATCAAATTTGTCAAGGTGCATCGATGGTTATTCATGGTGTTACAGAAACAACATCAGGTGTTTATAGTCAAACGTATCCTTCAAGTTTAGGTTGTGATTCTACATCTAATATTACATTGACTGTTAATCCTTTACCTCTTGTTAACGCAGGTTCAGATCAGGCAATTTGTAGTGGTATTTCAGTTACATTAGCAGGTTCAGGTGCGACAAGTTATACATGGGACAATGGCATTACTCAAGGTACTGCTTTCACTCCAACAGTTGGTTCTCATACATACACTGTGTCAGGAACAGATGCAAACGGTTGTGTGAATACAGATGCTGTAGATATTGTCGTAAATGCAATTCCAGTTGTAAATGCTGGATTAGATCAAACTGTCTGTATAGGTTCTCAAGTTACACTTACAGCAACTGGAGCAACAACATATACATGGGATAATAGCGTAACGAATGGCACAGCTTTTACGCCAGCTCTTGGAACAATAACTTATACTGTTTCTGGAACAACTTCTGGATGTTCTTCTACCGATCAAGTTGTAGTTACTGTAAATCCACTTCCTACAATTGATGCAGGTGCAGATATTTCTGCATGTGAAAACCAAACAGTTATCCTAACAGGATTTGGTGCTGGAGTAGGAGGAACTTATACTTGGAATAACGGTGTATTTAATGCCGTGAGTTTCATTCCAACTTCTACAACATATACTGTAACGGGAACCAATGTTTACGGTTGTATTAATAAAGATAGTTTGGTAGTCAATATTATACCAACTCCAACAGTTGATTTCTTTGGAGATAAATTACTCGGTTGCTCTCCATTATCTGTAACATTTACAAATAATTCAACGGGAAATTTAACAAACTGCCAATGGTCATTCAGTAATGGTACAAATTTAACAGGTTGTGGCTCTGTTTCATCTACTTTTATCGCTGTAGGATGTTATGATGTTACTTTAACGGTTAATACACCTGAGGGTTGTACAAATACTTCAACATTGACAGATTATGTCTGTGTATTGCCAAACCCAGTTGCTGATTTTTATACAGATCCAAAAGCGTTATCTACAATTGATTGGGAAGCTACAATGGTAAATACAAGTGTTGGAGCGACTTCATACAATTGGTCATTTGGAGATGGTTCAAGCACTACAAGTCAATTTGAACCCAAACATTCATATCCTAATGAAGAGTCAGGTACTTATTTGATTACTTTAACAGTAGAAAACGCTGGAGGTTGTACAGATTCAACTACTAGAACTATTTCTTTAACAGAAGATTTGATATTCTACGTGCCAAATACATTTACACCTGATAATGACGATTTCAATGAGGTGTTTAAACCCATCTTTACTTCTGGCTTTGATCCCTATAATTATACTATGTATATTTTTGATCGTTGGGGTGAAATTTTGTTTGAATCTCATGATACAGAAGTCGGTTGGGATGGTACTTATGGAGGAAAAATAGTGCAAGATGGAACATATGTTTGGAAGATTTCTGTTAAGAGAAGAGACTCTGATAAATACATTGAAAAAATCGGACATGTTAATATTTTAAGATAAATCTTTGGATTTCAATAATAAGTAAAAAAATCGACCAAATTTTGGTCGATTTTTTAATTTAAATAGCAACCTTTGTTTTTAGTTTACCGTCTAAGGTACATCTTGATTAATTTTTGAAAATTAATTAAGTAAAAACAAGATTATACTAAATAGGATTAAATCATGAAAATAATATTAATTACAATATCAAGTCTTTTTATTAGCGGAGGAATATTTTCTCAAACAAATTCTGAAGAGATAGAATATCCATATACAGTATCATCAAATAATGAAGTTAATACAATACAACCCAAAAAGACGCTTGCAGATATAGATAAAGAACTTGAAGCAATTGATATTAAGATTCAATATGTTAAATCACATCCTGATGAGTTAGAAATCGCGATTAAGGAAAATTGGTTTGCTCAAATGGAAGCATACAAAATAACATTAGAAAAAGAAAAAGCTATACTGCAAAAATAAAACAAACTTTAAAATGAAAAATATTCTTATTATATTATCCGTATTATTACTTTCAACTACTTCATTTGGACAAAACACATCTTGTGCCACCATGGCTCCTATGTGTGATGCATCTGGAGTTACCTTTCCAGCACAAACTACTGGATCAGCTGCTTCTGGAAATAATTATGATTGTCTTTATTCTCAGCCTAATCCCTCTTGGTTTTATGTGCAAATAAGCAATACTGGTCCAATTGATATGACATTATCAGCAGCTCATGATATAGATTTTATAATCTACGGACCTTTTGCCGATCAAACTGCCGCTCTTAATGGTTGTGGTAATATGGGAAATGGTGGTACAGGACAGAATGTTGTTGATTGTAGTTATTCTGCAACAGCTAATGAAACACCGTCTATTCCAAATGCAGTTGCAGGACAAGTTTATGTTATACTTGTTACAAATTATTCAGGAACTTCACAGCCCATAACACTTGTACAATCAAATAGTTCAGCTCCTGGAGCGGGAAGTTTAGATTGCACAGTTTTAAGTTGTAATGTAAGTTCAATAAATGCTACTGTAGGAGCTTGTAACCCTTATACAAATACATTTAATATTACTGGAACAATAACAATTGGGTATCCACCAGCAACAGGTCAATTAATAATTGAAAACTGTGATGGAGTTCAAGCTGTAATAAATGGTCCTTTTACTTCAGGAAATTTACCTTTTGCTTTAAATAATTTACCATCCGGAACAGGTGCTTGTACTTTGCATGCATATTTTACAGATGATCCAACCTGTGAAAAAACGGTAAATTATAACGCACCTCCTTCTTGTAATTATTGTTTGATAAGTTCCGTTTCTGCTGTTTACACGTCAAATGACTGTCAAGGAGTTTGGTCTACAGATGTTACAACTACTTTCCTTAATCCTCCAACAACTGGAGACTTGATAGTGAAAGATTGTGATGGAAATTTAACTACAATAGCTTCTGCTCCTTTTACGTCTCCTTTTACTGGTACAATTCATACGGTTCAAGGTACAGCTACTGCTCATCCTTGTAACTTACAAGTTTACTTCTCAGTAGGTTCATGTAGTTATACAAAAGCAACTACAGTTCCAGCTACCGTATTAATTGCGATTAACAATATAACAACAGTTGATGTTAACTGTAATTCAGCAAGTAATGGTTCAGCAACTATTGCTGCAACTGGCGCAACTGACTATAGTATTGATTTAGGTACTACTTTCCAAACATCTAATATTTTTAATAATTTGACAGCTGGTGTTTATGATGTTGTGGTAAGAAACGCTACAGGTTGTACAGATACAAGTCAATTTACAATTCTTCAACCAGATCCAATTCAAATCTCTGATATTTCTCCTGATTCAGCAATTTGTGATGGAGCTACAATCCAACTTAGCGCAAATGCAATGGGTGGAAATGGGGTTTATATTTATGAATGGATAAATAATGGTACTGTGTTAAGTAACAGTAATACTTTCTCTGTAACACCTACTGCTGATAATCAAACTTATTGTGTTATTGTTAGTGAGGCTTGTGGTTCACCAGCAGATACAGGTTGTGTATTAATTACATTTACACCTCCAGTTCCTCCAACACTTGGACCGGATGATTTATCAGGTTGTTATCCTGTTCCTGTTAATTTCACGAATTTAAGTCCTATTCCAAATGTAGATCATGTTAAATATGATTTTGGTGATGGAAACCAATCAATCATTGCTGGAAACGGACCTGCGTATCATAATTATCAAGAACCTGGAGATTATGATGTAAGAATGACGATAACTACGGTAGAAAATTGCATTTATGATTCAATTTACAAGGATTATATTCATATATATGATTATCCAAAAGCAAATTTTAATTATAGCCCAACTTCAGTTCCAATGTTTGATCCTAAAGTGGATTTGATTAACTCATCTAGTTATGATGTTACCAAATGGAGTTGGAGTATCCCAGGTGCTAAACCTGATTCTTCAACAGAATCAGATCCATCCATCAAATATCCAGAGGGCGATGTGAAAGTTTATGACGTTAAATTGATTGTAACAAATGCTGAGGGCTGCCAAGATTCAGTTGTTCGTCAAATATCTGTTGTAAGTGATGTGATTATTTATGCTCCAAATGCATTTACTCCTGATGGAGATGACTTTAACCAGAATTGGAGAGTTTATGCTCAAGGTGTAGATCCAAATGAATTTACATTATTAATATTCAACCGTTGGGGAGAAACAATGTGGGAATCTCATGATATCAATGCAGCTTGGGATGGAACGTATGGCGGAAAAATTGCTCCTGATGGTACATACATCTGGATTATTCATGCTAAATCAGCAATTTCTGATCAAAAATATGAATACAAAGGTCAGATTACTATTTTAAGATAATCAATAATAAAGTCTTGTCTAAAAGAGAAACACAATGTGTTTCTCTTTTTTTATTGCCTAATCTTATCATTTTGAGTAATATTAATTCACGAATGAATGTTTCTTTCAAATAAAAAACTAAAATTAGTTTCTATTAGACTCAAAATACTACTTTTACATGAAAAATAAGAGCTTTAATAATGTCTCTAGTAAACGAAAATAAAAAACGGTTAAGTTCAACACTTCTAAAAAGTGTGCTTTCGTTTTCCCTAATTTTTGTTTTTACATTTCCTCTCTTTCTAAATATTCAAATCTTGGTTAGCTTTAAACTAGACCAACAACGAATCGCAAAAGAACTTTGTGTGAATAGAAATAAAATGGGTAGTACCTGTAATGGTAAGTGCTATTTGATGAAAAAATTAAAAGCAGCAGAAGAAAACTCAAATTCAAAAGGACCTAATTTCCACAAAGAAAAAGTAGAAATTTTATTTTTTGACCAAAAAACTATTTCTATTCCAGCAACATTCCTACTTTTAGAAGAGAAGAAAATTATTCCTTACAACGAAGAGATAATTAATCAGTCGCTAACGTCTATTTTTAGACCTCCCCAGTTATTTATTTAATATAGATTATTTATAGTTAGAAAGCGTTTTCTAACCTTAAAATGGATATCTCAAATTCGAGATATATTTCTTTATTAAATTAATTTAACATTAACATGAAATTGCTAATTATAGTAGCATTATCTGTATTTCTACAGGTAAAAGTTACGCATGCGCAAACAATAATTACGGGAGTTGTATCCGATAAAAATACGGGAGAAGCACTTCCATTTACTCAAATAAAAAATGTTTCCTCGGATAAAACTGCTGAAACAGATCTTCAAGGACGATTTTCTATTGAAGCAACTGAAGGTAAGGATTCTTTAATCATTTATCAATCTAGTTATGATCAATTAGTTGTCCTTGCTACAAATGGCGCTCAAATACGCCTCAATTCATCGATTATTTCTTTGAATGGCGTGATAGTTAGCGCAGATAGAGAATATCAAAAGCGTTCTACAGCTCCGATTTCTATTTCAACTATTTCTGCTAGAACTATTGAGGATAATAAACCGACGACAATCGATCAGGTTCTCAATCAAAAACCAGGAATAAATATGGTTGATTTAGGAAATGAACAGCACACGATGAGTATTAGAACTCCCATCAATTACAATGCTACTTTTCTATATCTTGAAGATGGAGTTCCTATTCGTTCTTCGGGAATTTTCAATCATAATTCCTTGCTAGAAATGAACATGGCAAATGTAAATAATATAGAGATTATTCGTGGACCAGCTTCTAGTTTCTATGGAAGCGAGGCCATTGGTGGGGCTATAAATTTTATCACCAAAAAACCTTCTGTTACACCAACGTTTGGAGTTTCTATGCAGGCAAATACAATTGGTTATAAAAGAACGGACTTTTATGTTTCCAATACATTTGGGAAGAAATTCGGAGTGCGATTTGCAGGTTATTATGCCAATAAAAAAGTCGGCCCTGTTGCATTTACTGATTTTAACAAGCTTGCTTTGAGTTTGGACGCAAGTTATTACATCAATAAAAAGAATGATTTGACCTTGAGTACGACAATAGTAAATTATAACTCTGATATGTCTGGAACATTAGATAGTATCAAATTTTACAGAAAATCTTACGAATCAAATCAAACGTTTACGTACAGAAAAGTACAAGCTTTTAGAACTAAATTAGCTTACACACACGAATGGAATGCAAAATCTAAAACTACTTTAACAGCTTATTACAGAAACAATTCGGTGAAGCAAAATCCATCATACTATATTAGTAATGACTATAATCCATATTCCAAAATAGGTGATCCAAATTTAGCGCATGGTCAGGTAAACAACAATGCCTTTCAAAGTTATGGATTGATTGCTCAACATAAGCAAGATTTTGGTTTCTTAAATAGTCAGTTAATTGTAGGGGCAACAATCGATTATAGTCCGAATAGTTATTATGCGAGCTATATACGTATTCATAGAACAAATGCTGGAATCTACGATTCATTTGCAAGTACGGATAGCTCTTTAGCAAATTATCAAGCTAATTTATTGAATGTCGCAGGCTATGCTCAATATAAAATTGAACCTGTTAAGAATCTTATCATAAGCGCTGCTCTGCGTTTTGATGATTTTAATTATGATTTCAAAAATAATTTAGACAGTAATGCATACTCAGCAATATTGAATGGTAAAAATGTTTTCATGCGCGTTACTCCTAAAATTGGAATTACGTATGATTTCAAAAAGAATAGAGGGATTTATGCAAATTACAGCCAAGGGTTTGTGCCACCTCAAGTAACCACTTTGTATGTTGGGTATAAAGTTCCTAGTTTGAAACCAATTTATTATTCAAGTTATGAAGTAGGAGGTTGGTACGTTTTAGCAAAAGGAAGAATTAAGCTCGAAGCAAGTTTATACAGAATGGATGGATTAAATGAAATTCTTAATGTATTACAAGCTGATGGAACAACTCAAAGTCAAAATGCAGGAAAAACGACGCATCAAGGTGTCGAATATGGAATAACAGCCGCGCCACATAGAGATTTGAAAATTGTTATCAGTGGAACAAATTCAATACATAAGTTTTTAAGTTATACAGAATCTGGAATTGATTATTCACATAAAAGAATGGCTTTAGCTCCAAATTGGATTGCTAACGTTGTGGTAACTTACAAACCACATTATTTAAAAGGTTTCAGAATTAGCGCAGAATGGCGACATGTGGGACCGTATTTTATGGATAATCAAAATACTCAAAAATACACTGGCTACGATATTTTCAATATTCGTACTGGTTACGAAATCAAAGGATTTGAAGTTTGGGTGAATATTATAAATGTGACCAATAAGTTGTATAGTACTGTTACACAAGCTACTGCTTATGGACAGCAATACATTTTAGGAAGTCCAATCAATGTTAACATAGGAATCGGTTATAAATTCCAACAAAATAAAAATAAGAAACATGAAAAATAGTTTTTACAAATGGATATTTAAATGGCATTTAATAGGAGGAATTGTCCTGTTACCAATCATTTTAATCATATCAATTACGGGTTCAATTTATCTTTTTAAGGATAAATACGAGCAAAAAGCGAATGATGAAATGACAATTATCCCTTCGAGTAATGAAAAAGTATCATTTCAAGAGCAATATGAAGCAGCGAAGAAAAATTGGGAAAAAGTTCCTGAATCTATCGTTGTTCCAGTTTCTAAAAATCGTGCAACTGAATTCACAAGTGGAATGTTTAGTCATAAATCAAGTATTTATGTGAATCCCCACAACGGTAAAATAATAGGAAAAGTAAACCTGAATGAAACAGACATGTACAAAGTGCGCAAATTACACGGCGAACTTTTATCGGGTAAAGTAGGTGGAGCTATTGTAGAATTAGTGGCAAGTTGGATGGTTGTTTTATTGATTACTGGAATTTTTATCTTTTGGCCAAGAGAAAGCGGTTGGAAAGGATTTTTCCGCGTTCGATGGAAAGAATCTAAAAGAATCATTTTCCGTGATTTACATGCTGTAATGGGATTTTGGTTTTCATTTGTGTTGATTTTAATTTTAGCTGGCGGACTACCATGGACAAATATTTTTGGTAAAAATTATGCTTGGGTTCAAGCTAAATTAGATGCTGGTTATCCAGCAACTTGGTACGGTGATAATTTTGAGTCGAAACAAATCGGAACAGCATTTACGGTAGATCAAATGATTACAAAAGCAAAAGATTTAAAATTAAAGGGAATTATCACTGTAAAACTTCCTATATCCGAAGCTGGCGTTTTTAGTGTTTATAATGAAACTACAGATTTTGATAAAATAAAAATGATTCATTTCGATCAATATTCAGGGAAAGAAATATTCGTAAATAACTGGTCAGATGTCGGATTTATGATGAGAGCAAGACAATGGGTAATGGCTTTTCATCAAGGGCAATTTGGTTTTTGGAATTGGCTTTTGATTCTTGTAACCGCCATTGGATTAGCTTTTTTAAGTATCATGGCATTCCTTTCCTATTTGTTTAGAAAGAAAAACAAAGCGTGGAATGAACCCAAATTAACTGGAAATGGATTTGGATATTACGGCGTTATTTCAATCGTTTGTTTACTATCCATTCTTTTACCGCTTTTTGGGTTGAGCGTCCTACTAATTTTTTGTGGATCAGCTATTGTTCGAGTTTATAAAGCGAGTTAGTGGCAGATTTTAAATTTATTTAGTTAGTAAATGTTGTTGCTCAATTAACAATGCTTATTTTTGCCCCATGAAGTGGATAGGAAAACGTATTTCTTGTATTGATGAAAAAGATAAATCAACAATTGTTATTTATCCTGAAAAGATTGCTTGGAAAAACAGTTTGCTCTTAGCTTGGGTTACTGTTTGGCTTTTGATTGGAATCTATGTTTGCTTTCAATTCACTAAAGGATATACGCGTGACCAGAAATTAGTTCTAGTTGTCTTTATGTCCTTTTGGGTATATTTTGCTTATCGAATAGGAAAAGCAACTCTATGGCAGTTTTATGGAAAAGAGCTCATTCGAATAGATCCTATTTCATTAACTTACAAAAAATCAATAGCTAAATACGGAAAGGCAACTTCTTATTTTCTCGAAAATATTCATAAATTCTCTGTTGAAGATGTGAAGCAAACAAACTTGGGATTCCAATATGAGAACTCGATTTGGGTTGTTGGTGGAGAGCGATTATTTTTTGACAGTATGGGAAAAGTTCATCGTTTCGGAAGAAAATTGAATGATCAAGATGCTAAGCTACTATTTAAGTATATCGCAAAGCGATTGGATGAAAAACTAAAAAAGAAGTAAGCTTTTCTCGATTAGTCTATAATCTCTAGTTTAGCAAATCTCAATAAAAGTGTTTTTTGTCCTGAAGAAGGAAAAAAGATAACTGCTTTTTTGTCGGGAGCATCTCCAGAAATTTGAATTACTTTTCCTTTACCAAATTGTTCATGAACTACATTGTGTCCAACTTTTAAGGATGATGATAAATCGCTATTATTAGCTTTTGGTTTAGAAGAGCCAATAGGTCTCAAATTGGGTTTAGAAGTTATCGATGATTGTGAAGATGGTATTCCTTTATTAAAAGCGCGTGCATTTAATGATCTTCCTCCTCCAATTTCTGTAGCCGAAGCTTCAAAAGAAAGATGAATCTCATCAATTTCTTCAATAAACCTGCTAGGTTCACTGCGTTGTAGATTTCCCCATTTAAAACGATTTACGGCATAACTTAAAGTACACGACTGTTCAGCTCTTGTAAGTGCAACATAAAATAAACGTCTTTCTTCTTCAAGTTCTTCCCGAGAATTTAAAACCATTTGCGAAGGAAAAAGATTTTCTTCCATGCCTACAATATAGACAAAAGGAAACTCAAGTCCTTTTGCTGCGTGAATAGTCATTAAAGTAATCTTATCCTTATCTTCTTCTTTTTCTTTATCTGCATCTGTTAAAAGCGCAACATCCATTAAGAAGTCACTCAAGGTATTAATAGAATCTTCTTCTGCACTCATCGAAAATTCTTTTATCCCAGAAAGTAATCCTTGAATATTTTCATAGCGAGAAACTCCTTCTGGAGATTTATCGTCGTAAAGTTCTTTTAGAATGCCAGAAGATTTTGCTACTTCTTGCGCTAAATCGTAACCTGAAGTTTCATCTAAGCGAATAGAGAAGCTTTGAAGCATAGAAACGAATCCTTTTATTTTTGCTTGCGCACCAGCATTTATCGAAACAGGGTAAGTTGAAAAATCGGAAATTACATCCCAAAGTCCAACGCCATTTCTGTTTGCTGTTATGGTAATTTCATCCATACTTGAGTTGCCAATTCCTCTTTTCGGATAATTAATAACGCGTTTTAAAGCTTCCTCGTCATTTGGGTTGGCAATCAATCGGAAATAGGCAATTAAATCTTTTACTTCTTTTCGTTGATAGAAGGAAGTGCCACCATAAATTTTATAAGGCAAACCTAATTTTCGCAAAGCCTCCTCAAAAGGACGAGATTGTGCATTGGTTCTATAAAGAATGGCGAAACTACTATAATCCAATCCTTTTGCTTGTTTAGAATCGAATATGGAGTTTGCAATCACTTTTCCTTCTTCATTGTCTGTTAAACTTCGATGTACCTTAATTTTATTACCTTGATCGTTACTTGTCCAAACATCTTTTTGTATTTGATTTTTATTGTTTGAAATTACAGAATTTGCAGCGTCCACAATTGTTTTTGTGCTTCTGTAATTTTGTTCAAGTTTAAAGAGTTTGAAATCAGGATAATCTCTTTTGAAATTTAAGATGTTTTCAATATTCGCACCGCGGAAAGCATAAATACTCTGAGCATCGTCGCCAACAACACATAAATTTTCGTGCAATGCTGCCAGTTTTTTTACAATTAGATATTGACTGTAATTAGTATCTTGGTACTCATCAACAAGTATATATTTGAATTTATGTTGATATTGATTTAAAATTTGAGGGAAGTCTCTAAACAATAAGTTTGTTTTAAATAATAGATCGTCAAAATCCATTGCTCCAGCTTTGAAACATCTTGATTCATAATGTTTGTAAATCTGAAACAATTGAGGTTTCCCACTCATTCTATCTTCGGAAACTATCTCTGCATTTATTTCATATTGAGCAGCTGAAATCAAATTATTTTTTGCAGAAGAGATGCGTCCATAAACCAAAGAAGGTTTATAAATTTTATCATCTAATCCGAGTTCTCTAATAATTGTTTTGAGTAAACTTTTAGTATCTTGCGTATCGTAAATTGTAAAATTAGTTGGGTAGCCAATTACATTTGCATGGTGTCTTAAAATGCGTGAAAAAACAGCGTGAAATGTTCCCATAGTAACATTTTTAGCATCGTTATCTCCAACCAATTTTGCAATACGATCTTTCATTTCTCGTGCTGCTTTATTGGTAAATGTTAGAGCAAGAATATTGAATGGATCAATATTTTTAGACATTAAATAAGCAATTTTATAGGTTAAAACGCGTGTTTTACCCGCGCCAGCTCCTGCAATGACCATCATAGGGCCATCCATATTAATTACTGATTCTCGTTGATTTTGATTGAGTCCGTCTAAAAATTCCATAGCGTAAAAGTACACATTGTGGTTGACTGAAATAACTACTTTTATGAAAAATAATTTACCATTATTATTTTCCTTAGTTTTGCCCAACTATTGAAATGTAATTCTCAACTAAACAGTCAATTAAGGAGCTTACAGATTCGTCCCAAAAAACTTTTTGAACAATTTTTTGTGAAAAAGCCAAATAAAAGTTTAAAAATAGTTTGTTTTTTCTGAAAATTGTATACATTTGCACCCCCCAAATTAGGTTTGGGAAGAATAAATTATTTATAAACGCTAAGAGAAAATATGCCAACTATACAACAATTAGTTCGCAAAGGACGTACGGCAAATGTGAAAACCAGCAAATCTGCTGCGTTGGATTCTTGTCCGCAACGCAAAGGGGTATGTGTAAGGGTTTACACCACTACTCCTAAGAAACCGAACTCTGCTATGAGAAAAGTAGCTAGAGTGCGTCTCACCAATGGAAAAGAGGTGAATGCTTATATCGGTGGAGAAGGTCATAATTTACAAGAACACTCGTTAGTACTTGTGCGCGGAGGAAGGGTAAAAGATTTACCTGGAGTTCGTTATCACATTGTACGTGGTGCTGAAGACACTGCAGGAGTTGAAGGTAGAACACAACGTCGTTCTAAGTATGGAACTAAACGACCTAAGAAAAAATAATTAAAGCTTTCTAGCAATGAGAAGAAGAAAAGCGAAAAAGAACCCCATTTTACCAGATCCACGTTTTAACGAGATCGCGGTAACCAAGTTTGTAAATAACTTGATGTTAGATGGTAAGAAAAATGTTGCCTTTAAAATATTTTATGATGCAATCGATACGATTGAATCTAAATTAGAAGGTGAAAATGGTTTAGACATATGGAAAAAAGCAGTTGAAAACATTACTCCAGGAGTTGAGGTGAGAAGTCGCCGTGTTGGAGGTTCAACATTCCAAATTCCTACTCCAGTTAGAGATAGTCGTAAACAATCGTTAGCTATTAAATGGTTAATTGGTTACGCTCGTAAAAGAAATGAGAAATCAATGAGTGCTAAATTAGCTGCAGAAATTATTGCTGCATCTAAAGAGGAAGGAGCTGCTTATAAGAAAAAAGAAGACGTTCACAGAATGGCTGAAGCAAATAAAGCATTCTCTCACTTTAGATTTTAATTAAGAAAGAAATGGCAAAAAGAGATTTAACATTTACGCGTAATATTGGAATTATGGCTCACGTTGATGCTGGTAAAACCACTACAACAGAGCGTATTTTGTATTATACAGGTATCAGCCACAAAATCGGAGAAGTACATGATGGTGCTGCAACGATGGACTGGATGGAGCAAGAGCAAGAAAGAGGTATTACAATTACTTCTGCTGCAACAACAACTTTTTGGAAGTACAACGACCAACAGTATCGTATGAACATCATTGATACTCCTGGACACGTTGATTTTACTGTTGAGGTAGAGCGTTCATTACGTGTTTTGGATGGTGCAGTTGCACTTTTCTGTGCTTCTTCAGGTGTTGAGCCACAATCAGAAACGGTTTGGAGACAAGCGGACAAATATAAAGTTCCACGTCTTTGTTTTGTAAATAAAATGGACCGTGCTGGTGCAGATTTTTTCAAAACGATTCAACAAATTAAAGAACGTCTTGGAGGTAATCCAGTTCCATTACAAGTTCCAATTGGTGTTGAAGAAACATTTGTTGGTGTTGTAGATTTAGTTACTTTAAAAGGAATTATCTGGAATGAGGCTGACAAAGGAATGACTTATCAAGAGTGTCCAATCCCAGCAGATTTGCAAGATACTGTTAATGAGTGGAGAGCTAAATTGATTGAAGCAGTTGCTGAGTCATCTGAGGAATTGATGGAGAAATTCTTCGATAATCCTGATTCTATTACTTCTGAAGAAGTAATGATTGCTGTTCGTAAGGCTACTATTGAGATGACTATTCATCCAGTAATGTGTGGTTCTTCTTTCAAAAATAAAGGTGTACAAACCATGCTTGATGCTGTTATGGCATATCTTCCATCTCCGATGGATGTTGAAGGAATCATTGGTATAAATCCAGATACAGAATTAGAAGAATTAAGAAAACCTTCAAATGATGAGCCTTTAGCTGCTTTAGCATTTAAAATCGCAACAGACCCTTATGTTGGTCGTTTGTGTTTTGTTAGAGCTTATTCAGGTAAAATTGATGCAGGTTCTTATGTATATAATCCAAGAACAGAGAAAAAAGAACGTATTTCACGTCTTTTCCAAATGCACTCTAACAAACAAAATTCAATTGATGTTTTAGAAGCTGGAGATATAGGTGCTGCAGTTGGTTTTAAAGATATCCGTACAGGAGATACTTTATGCGACGAAAAACATCCAATCGTTCTTGAATCAATGAGTTTCCCAGAGCCAGTTATTGGTATCGCTATTGAGCCTAAAACGCAAGCTGATATGGATAAATTAGGTGTTGGGCTAAGTAAACTTGCTGAGGAAGATCCTACATTTAATGTTAAAACGGATGAAGATTCAGGACAAACAATTATCTCTGGAATGGGTGAGTTACACCTTGAGATTTTGATCGACCGTCTTCGTCGTGAGTTTAAAGTTGAAGTAAATGAAGGTGCGCCTCAAGTATCTTACAAAGAAAAAATCACAGGTTCTGTTGAGCATAGAGAGCAATATAAAAAACAATCTGGTGGTCGTGGAAAATTTGCGGACATCCTCGTTAAAATTATGCCTCAAGATGACGAGACTAAAACAGGTCTAGAATTTATCAACAGTATCAAAGGAGGTAATATTCCACGTGAGTTTATCCCATCTGTAGAAAAAGGATTCAAAGAATCAATTAAAAATGGTGTATTGGCAGGATATCCAATGGATTCATTGAAAGTAGAATTGCTAGATGGATCTTTCCATGCTGTCGATTCAGATTCATTGTCTTTTGAGGTTTGTGCGAAAATGGCTTATCGTCATGCGTTGCCGAACACAAAACCTATGCTTCTTGAGCCAATCATGAAATTGGAAATAGTTACTCCAGAAGAAAACATGGGTGATGTTGTAGGAGATTTGAACCGTCGTCGTGGAATGATGAAAGGAATGGATGACAGAAATGGTGCGAAAGTACTTAAAGCTGATGTTCCACTTTCTGAAATGTTCGGTTACGTTACTCAATTACGTACAATTACATCAGGTAGAGCAAGCTCTACAATGGAATTCTCACATTATGCTGAGTGCCCTAAAAACATCGCGGATGAAGTAGTGGCAAAAGTTAAAGGAAAAATTACTGCTTAATAATTTAGTAGGATGAACCATAGAATTAGAATAAAATTAAAGTCGTACGATCATAACTTAGTAGATAAGTCGGCTGAGAAGATTGTAAAAACAGTAAAAGCAACAGGTGCTGTAGTTAGTGGACCAATTCCACTTCCAACTCACAAGAGAATTTATACCGTTTTGAAATCTCCACACGTAAACAAAAAAGCACGCGAGCAATTTGAGCTTTGTTCATACAATCGCTTGTTAGATATTTATAGCTCTTCGTCTAAAACAGTTGATGCTCTAATGAGATTAGAGCTTCCAAGTGGAGTAGATGTAGAAATTAAAGTTTGATAATTTAATACAATAAAGGATGCCTGGAATAATTGGTAGAAAAGTCGGAATGACTAGCATCTATAGTGCCGAGGGTAAGGCAACACCATGCACGGTTATAGAAGCAGGTCCTTGTGTAGTAACGCAAGTTAAAACACAAGACATTGATGGTTATGAAGCAGTTCAGCTTGGATTTGGTGATCGTAAAGAAAAAAATACACCAAATGCATTGAAAGGACACTTCAAAAAAGCAAATACTACTCCGAAACAAAAATTAGCTGAATTCTCAGAATTCGAGCAAGATTTGAAGTTAGGTGATGTAGTAAATGTTGAAATCTTTATAGAAGGGGAATATGTAGATATTACCGGAACTTCTAAAGGAAAAGGTTTCCAAGGGGTAGTGAAACGTCATGGTTTTGGCGGAGTAGGACAAGCAACTCACGGTCAACACAACCGTTTGAGAGCGCCAGGTTCTATTGGAGCTGCTTCTTATCCAGCTAAAGTATTCAAAGGAATGCGTATGGCAGGACAAACAGGAAACAAACAAGTGATGATCGAAAACCTTCAAGTTTTGAAAGTGTTAACAGATAAGAATTTGTTGGTAGTTAAAGGTTCAATTCCTGGACCTAAAGGTTCAACCGTAATAATAGAGAAATGGAATTAAAAATATTTGACGCCAAAGGGAAAGCAACAGCAAAAACTGCAAAACTTTCGGATGATGTATTTGGTATTGAGCCAAATGATCATGCTATTTTTCTTGATGTTAAGCAGTTTTTAGCGAATGGTAGACAAGGAACGCACAAGTCTAAACAACGTGCTGAAATTGCTGGTAGTACGCGAAAAATCAAAAAACAAAAAGGAACTGGTACTGCACGTGCTGGTAGTATTAAATCTGGTACACGAGTAGGTGGTGGTCGTATTTTCGGACCTCAACCAAGAGATTATGGTTTCAAATTGAACACCAAATTCAAAAGATTAGCTCGTAAATCTGCGCTTTCTCACAAAGCAAAAGATGAAAATATCATGATTCTACAAGATTTGAATTTTGATGCTCCAAAAACGAAAGAATTTATTCAATTATTGGATAATCTTAAGTTAACAAATGAAAAAGTATTGTTGGTTGTAGGACAGAAAAACGATAACGTATTTCTTTCTTCAAGAAACCTTCAACGTGCGAAAGTTGTTACAGCTGACACACTAAATACTTATGACATTATGAATGCCGGAAAATTGATTCTTGCAGAAAGTTCAGTAGAAGTAATCGAAAAAGTACTAAACTAATTAGGAATGAGTACATTAATTAAAAAGCCAATAATTACAGAAAAAGCTACAGCGGATAGTGAAAACAACAACCGTTTTGCTTTTGTAGTAGATAGAAAGGCTAATAAACTAGAAATAAAAAAAGCTGTCGAGAAAATGTACGGTGTAACAGTTGATTCTGTTCGTACATTAAATTATGGCGGCGGCAAGTCCCCTGTTAAATATACAAACAGAGGAGTTGTTGAGCAACGTAACGGTGTTTGGAAAAAAGCGATAGTTACCGTTGCTGAAGGAGAAACAATTGATTTGTATAGTAACATTTAAGAAAAACAAGAAAAATGAGTCTTAGAAAGTTAAAGCCTACAACTCCGGGGCAAAGACACAAAATCATTAACGACTACTCTGAAATTACGAAAAGTACTCCAGAGAAAAGTTTGTTGGCTCCTATGAAAAAGTCTGGTGGACGAAACAACACCGGAAAAATGACAATGCGTTACATGGGAGGTGGTCATAAACAAAAATACCGTATTGTTGATTTCAAAAGAGACAAACATGGTGTTCCCGCTACTGTAAAAAGTATCGAGTATGATCCAAACAGAACAGCTAGAATTGCACTTCTATTTTATGCTGATGGAGAGAAACGATATATTATCGCTCCAGAAGGTTTAAAAGTAGGTGATGTGATTACGTCTGGAAAAGAAGCAATTCCTGAAGTAGGAAATGCATTATTTTTAGCAGATATTCCATTAGGAACAGTTATCCATAATATCGAGCTTAAACCAGGTAAAGGTGGAGCTATTGCAAGAGGTGCTGGAACTTATGCTCAATTGAATGCACGTGATGGTAAATACGCTATCGTTAAATTACCTTCGGGTGAAACACGTATGGTACTTACTACATGTTTAGCTACAATTGGTGCAGTTTCGAACTCTGAGCACAGCTTAGTTGTTTCTGGTAAAGCAGGAAGATCTCGCTGGTTAGGTCGTCGTCCTCGTGTTCGTGGTGTAGTTATGAACCCTGTTGATCACCCAATGGGTGGAGGGGAAGGACGTTCTTCTGGAGGACATCCAAGGTCACGTAATGGTATGCCTGCAAAAGGATACAAAACACGTTCACCTAAGAAGTATTCAGACAAATTTATCATTGAAAAAAGAAAGAAATAAGTAGCTTATGAGCCGTTCGTTAAAAAAACCGCCTTTCGTCCACTACAAGTTGCAAAAACGTGTGGATGATTCTCAAGAATCTGGAAAGAAAAACGTGATCAAAACTTGGTCAAGAGCTTCGACAATTACCCCTGACTTTGTAGGGATGACAATAGCTGTACACAATGGGAATAAGTTTATTCCTGTATTTGTAACAGAAAATATGGTAGGACACAAATTGGGGGAATTTGCTCCAACTCGTAACTTCCGTGGACATGCTGGTAATAAAAAAGATAAGAAACGATAGTAATGGGCGCTAGAAAAAAATTAAGAGCCGATAAAATTAAAGAAGACAGAAAGAGCTTAGCGATAGCAAGCTTAAAAAACTGTCCTATTTCTCCAAGAAAGATGAGATTAGTTGCAGATCTTGTAAGGGGAGTTGATGTAAATAAGGCTTTAAACATATTGCAACATAATCCAAAAGATGGAGCTTCAAGATTAGAAAAACTTTTACGTTCTGCAATTGCAAATTGGGAACAAAAAAATGAAGGTAAATCAATTGAAGAAGAATCATTAGTGGTTAAAACAATTGAAGTGAGTCCTGCTGGAATGCTTAAAAGAATTCAAGCGGCTCCTCAAGGTAGAGCACACAGAGTTAGAAAAAGATCAAATCACGTTACCATCGTAGTAGATGGCGCTAATTAATTAGAATAATCATGGGACAAAAAACGAATCCAATAGGAAATAGACTCGGTTTCATCCACGGATGGGATTCTAATTGGTATGGAGGGAAAAATTACGCAGACAAAATCGTTGAAGACGATAAAATCCGTAAATACCTTCAAGCACGTCTATCAAAAGCTAGTATCTCGAAAATTATTATCGAGCGTACTTTAAAATTAGTTACAGTAACTATCAACACCGCTCGTCCAGGTATTATTATCGGAAAAGGTGGTCAAGAAGTTGACAAACTAAAAGAAGAGCTTAAAAAATTAACAAGTAAGGAAATCCAAATCAATATATTTGAAATTAAACGTCCTGAACTTGATGCACAACTTGTTGCTGATGGAATTGCTCGCCAAATTGAAGCGAGAATTTCATTCCGTAGAGCTATTAAAATGGCTATTGCGTCAACAATGAGAATGAGTGCTGAAGGTATCAAGGTTAAAATTTCTGGTCGATTGAATGGAGCTGAAATGGCACGTAATGAAATGTATAAAGATGGTCGTACACCGTTACATACATTCCGTGCAGATATTGATTACGCTCTTGCAGAAGCACATACAACGTATGGTAGAATTGGCATTAAAGTTTGGATATGTAAAGGTGAGGTTTACGGAAAAAGAGACCTATCTCCAAATATCGGACAAAGTGTCAAAGGAACTTCTCCATCTGCTGGACATGGTCATTCAAACCATCCAAAAGGCGGTGGTGCTAGAAAAAAGAAAAAGTAATTGAGTAATCGATAAAAACTCGAAAAAATGTTATCTCCAAAAAGAACGAAATTTAGAAAAGCTCAAAAGGGAAGAAACCGTGGAGTTGCTCAACGTGGCAGCACTATCGCTTTCGGATCTTTCGGTCTTAAGGCACTAGAGCCAGCTTGGATTACATCCAGACAAATTGAGGCATCACGTATTGCCGTTACACGTTATATGAAAAGGGAAGGTAAAGTTTGGATTCGTATTTTTCCAGACAAACCTGTAACATCTAAACCTGCAGAGGTAAGGATGGGTAAAGGAAAAGGAGCTCCAAGTCACTGGGTTGCCGTAATTAAGCCAGGACGAATCATGTTTGAAGCAGATGGTGTTCCTTATGAAACAGCTAAAGAAGCGATGCGTCTTGCTGCTCAGAAACTTCCCGTTAAATGTAAATTTGTGCTTAGGAATGATTATGAAATTCCTGTAAAATAGAAGTAAAATGAAACAAGAAGAAATCGCACAACTTTCAATTGAAGATGTAAATGATAGAATCATTGATATGAAGGATCAATTGAAAAAAATGGAATTGACTCATGTAGTCTCTCCTTTAGAAAATCCTTTACAAATCAGATCAATCAGAAGAACAATTGCTCGATTGAACACAGAGTTGACGAAAAGAAAAAATCAGGCAAAAGCCTAGAAATTCAATAAGCTTAGAATGGAAGAGCGTAATTTAAGAAAAGAGCGGGTTGGCGTTGTAGCTAGCAATAAAATGGAGAAATCCATAGTTGTTGCGGTGGAACGTAAAGTAAAACACCCGAAGTATGGTAAGTTTTTGAAAAAAACTACTAAATTTGTCGCCCACGATGAAAAAAACGAATGTGGTATCGGTGATACAGTTCGCATCATGGAAACAAGACCTTTGTCAAAAACAAAGAATTGGAGATTAATTGAAATAGTAGAAAAAGCAAAATAATTTTCAGTAATGATACAACAGGAATCAAGACTTGCAGTTGCAGACAACAGTGGAGCCAAAGAAGTATTATGTATTCGAGTTTTAGGTGGTACTAAAAGAAGATACGCTTCAGTTGGTGACAAAATCGTTGTCGCTGTCAAGAGTGCAGTGCCCGCTGGTAACGTCAAAAAAGGACAAGTTGCTAAGGCAGTGGTAGTAAGAACAAAAAAAGAAGTACGTAGAGCCGATGGTTCATACATCCGTTTCGACGATAATGCTGTGGTTATTTTAAATCCAGCAGGAGAAATGAGAGGTACTCGAATTTTCGGACCCGTAGCTAGAGAGCTTCGTGAAAACAATTATATGAAGATTGTTTCACTTGCTCCTGAAGTACTTTAAATAATTGTACAAGTAATGCAGAAAAAATTACATATCAAAATTGGTGATACCGTTAAAGTAATTAGCGGTGAATCAAAAGGTCAAGAAGGGAAGATTCTTACCATTGATAGAAAGAAAGAGAGAGTAATAGTAGAAGGCGCTAACATCGTTAAAAAACATGTTAAACCAAGTGCTTCTAACCCTCAAGGTGGTATTGTTGATAAAGAAGCTGGTATTCATATTTCAAATGTGATGCTTGTTGTTAACGGTCAACCTACTAAAACTGGTCGACGAGTAGCTGACAATGGAAAATTAGTTCGTTTTTCTAAAAAAACTGGAGAGGAGATTAAATCATGAGTTATCAACCAAGATTAAAGGAAAAGTATAAGAGCGAAGTTGTCGCTTCTTTAACTGAGAAATTTGGGTACAAAACGGTTATGCGTGTGCCTAAGTTCCAAAAGATAGTAATCAGCCAAGGTATCGGTGATGCTGTTGGTGACAAAAAGATGATTGATTCAGCAATGAGCGATTTGATGCTTATTACAGGTCAAAAAGTAATCTCAACAATGTCTAAAAAGGATATCTCTAATTTTAAATTACGTAAAGGAATGCCAATTGGTACTAAAGTTACTTTACGTGGTGATAAAATGTATGAATTTTTAGATCGTTTAATTTCTGTAGCACTTCCTCGTACTCGAGATTTTAGAGGTGTGAAAGTAACTGGATTTGATGGTCGTGGAAACTTTAATATGGGTGTAAAAGAACATATCATTTTTCCAGAAATAGACATAGATAAAGTAAGTCGTATCATGGGAATGGACATTACTTTTGTAACTTCAGCTAATACAGATGAAGAAGCGAAAGCATTAATGGATTCATTCGGATTCCCATTTACAAAAAATTAAAATACCATGGCTAAAGAATCAATGAAAGCGCGTGAGCGCAAAAGAGAAAAGCTGGTTGCTAAGTTTGCTGCAAAAAGAGCTGAATTAAAAGCTGCAGGAGATTGGGACGCACTTCAAAAGTTGCCAGCAAATTCATCAGCGGTAAGATTACATAATCGTTGCAAATTAACTGGAAGACCTCGTGGATATATGAGACAATTCGGTATTTCAAGGGTTACGTTCCGCGAAATGGCACTCTCAGGGAAAATCCCAGGGATTAAAAAATCAAGTTGGTAATATATTAATAGGAAAAGAATGAATACAGATCCTATAGCAGATTTTCTAACTCGTATCCGTAATGCGGCGAGCGCGAAACACAAAGTAGTGGAAATTCCTAGTTCAAATATGAAACAGGAAATGACCAAAATACTCTTTGATAAAGGGTATATCGATAATTTTAGATTTGAAGAAACTGCAAATCATCAAGGGTTGATTAAAATCGCTCTTAAATATGATGCAACTTCAAAAGTAAACGCTATCACGAAATTAGAGCGTGTTAGTAAACCAGGTTTAAGAAAGTATTGTAATGCATCCGAATTACCAAGAGTCCTTAATGGATTAGGTATTGCTATCATTTCAACTTCTAAAGGACTTATCACTGATAAAGAAGCTAGAAAAGAAAATGTTGGTGGAGAAGTTATTTGCTATGTATATTAAAATTCTAGGAGGAATAAAAAAATGTCAAGGATAGGAAAATCCCCAATTACGATCCCGAGTGGAGTTGAAGTAAAACTAAATGGAAACCAAGTTTCTGTTAAAGGTCCAAAAGGAGAGTTAGTAGAAGTTATTGATGCTTGTATTCAACTTTCATTGGAAGATGGTGTTATTACTTTGTCCCGCGAGTCAGAAGCTCCAGCTCACCGTGCAAAACACGGTTTATCAAGAGCATTAATCAACAATATGATTGTTGGAGTATCCGAAGGGTATATTAAAGAGTTAGAAGTAGTAGGTGTTGGTTACCGTGCAGCAGCAAATGGTCAACGTCTAGAGTTATCATTAGGGTATTCACACCCTATTGTTTTCGAACTTCCAACTGAAATAAAAGTGTCTGCAGAAACACTTAAAGGTCAAGCACCAGCGGTTAAATTAGAATCGTTTGATAAACAACTTTTAGGTCAAGTAGCTGCTAAGATTCGCTCTCTTCGTAAACCTGAACCGTACAAAGGAAAAGGTATTAAGTTTAAAGGTGAGCAGATCAGAAGAAAAGCTGGTAAATCTGCAGGTAAAAAATAAAGATTAAGAAATCATGGCATTCAGTAAATTAAATAGAAGAGCTAGAATCAAAAGAAGTATCCGTAAAAATATTACTGGTACATCTGATGCACCTCGTTTAAGCGTCTTTCGTAGCAATAAACAAATTTATGCTCAAATTATTGACGATAACAAAGGTGTAACATTAGCATCAGCATCATCTTACAAAAACAAATCAGCAGAAAAACTTCCTAAAGAAGAACAAGCTAAAGTCGTTGGTAAAGAAATAGCTGAAAAAGCACTAAAAGCAGGTGTAGAGAAAGTTGTTTTTGATCGTAATGGTTATTTATACCACGGTCGAGTAAAATCATTGGCAGAATCCGCTCGCGAAGGAGGCCTTAAATTCTAATAACATGTCAGAAAGAGTAAATAATTTAAAAGCGGTTGACGTTGAGTTGAAAGACAAACTCGTTGCTGTTAACCGTGTTACTAAGGTAACTAAAGGAGGTAGAACCTTCAGCTTTTCTGCAATCGTTGTTGTTGGAAATGAAAATGGAATGGTTGGTCACGGTTTAGGTAAAGCGAAAGAGGTTACTGAGGCAATCGCTAAAGGAATCGATGATGCTAAGAAAAACTTAATCACTATTCCAATTCGTAAAGGAACTGTTCCTCACGCTCAAAAAGGTAGATATAGTGGTGCAAGAATTGTACTTATTCCAGCATCGGAAGGTACAGGAGTTATTGCAGGTGGTTCTATGCGTGCTGTTTTAGAAAGCGCTGGAATTCACAACGTATTGGCGAAATCACAAGGATCTTCAAACCCACACAATGTTGTTAAAGCAACTATTAACGCTTTATCTCAAATGAGAGATGCAGTTTCTGTAGCTAAGCAACGTGGAGTCAATTTGGATAAAGTATTTAACGGTTAATTAAGGGAATCATGGCTACAGTAAAATATAAACAAGTAAAAAGTACCATTAAACGCCCGAAAAATCAAAAAGCGACTATTCAGGCATTGGGATTGAAAAGAATGAATCAAGTAGTAGAAAAAGAAGCTACTCCTCAAATTCTTGGTATGATTAAAGCAGTTCAACACCTTGTTAAAGTTGTTGAGTAATCTTTTTAAAGCGAAAAAAAATGAATTTAAATAATTTAAAACCAGCAAAAGGCTCAACTTCTTCTAGAAAAAGAATTGCTAGAGGACAAGGTTCTGGACATGGTGGAACATCTACACGTGGACACAAAGGAGCTAAGTCAAGATCAGGATACAAATCTAAAATCGGATTTGAAGGTGGGCAAATGCCTCTTCAAAGACGTGTTCCTAAATTTGGATTCAAAAATGTTAATCGTGTTGAATACAAAGCAATCAACTTGGATATTATCCAAAATTTAGTTGAGAAGAAAAATATCACTGAGTTTAATCATGATGTTTTTATGGAAAATGGTCTTGTTTCTACTAATGAATTAGTAAAAGTATTAGGACGTGGCGAATTAAAAGCTGCTGTTACCATTACCGCTCACAAGTTTTCAGCAAGTGCTAAAAAACTTATTGAAGAGCAAGGTGGGAAAATCTCAGAACTTTAATTAACTTTGCCAACTATTTTTTTAAATGAAGAAGTTTATAAATACATTAAAGAACATTTGGAAAGTTGAAGAACTAAGACAAAGAATCCTATTAACACTAGGTCTTATTCTTATTTTTCGTGTAGGCTCTTTCATTGTTCTTCCTGGAGTAAATGCAGAAGTACTTGCTGAAGCATCAGCTAATGCTGGTGATGGAAGTTTAGTAGGATTATTGTCATTACTTTCAGGTGGTGCATTCTCAAATGCTTCTATTTTAGCATTGGGTATCATGCCTTATATCTCTGCTTCTATTATCATGCAATTACTTGGAATGGCAGTACCTGCTGTTCAAAAAATGCAAGAAGAAGGTGAAAGTGGAAGAAAGAGAATTGACTATATCACTCGACTTCTTACAATTGCGATTTGTATTTTTCAAGCTCCATCTTATGTTGGATTGTATGTGAAAGGTTACGGTGCAATTGTCCATGAAACTCCACTATGGTGGGTTCAAAGTGTAATCCTTCTAGTTGCAGGTGCAATGTTTGCAGTTTGGTTAGGTGATCGTATTACAGATAAAGGTGTTGGTAATGGTATTTCATTATTAATCACTGTTGGTATCTTAGCACGTTTCCCTTTAAGTTTCATTCAAGAAATCACTAACAAAATCAACAACCCAATCATGATTATTGTGGAAGTTGTTATGTTTATGGTTATTGTAATGGCTACAATTCTAATAGTACAAGGTGTTCGAAAAATTCCATTAAATGTTGCTAAAAGAATGACAGCTGGCCGTGGAGCAATCGATCAAGGTGCAAGACAATATTTACCAATTAAAGTAAATGCTTCTGGTGTTATGCCAATCATTTTTGCTCAGGCTATTATGACTGTGCCAATGATGTTAATGCAAGGAGACAAAAACTTTCTAGGACTTGGAAACATGTACGGGTTTTCGTATAATTTATTGTTAGGTATTTTGATTATCATATTCACTTATTTCTATACGGCGATTATGATTAATCCTAAAAAGATGGCTGATGATATGAAACGAAATGGTTCATTTATCCCTGGGATTAAACCTGGAATAGCTACTTCAGATTATATTGATCAACTGGTTTCAAGAATTACACTACCAGGTTCACTTTTCTTAGCAATTATTGCAATCATTCCAGCCTTTGCTAACATGGCAGGAGTTACAAATGGTTTTGCAATGTTCTTCGGAGGAACTTCACTATTAATTATGGTGGCTGTTGTATTAGATACTTTACAACAAATTGAATCGTACTTGTTGAATAGACATTACGATGGTTTGATGGAAGGTACTCGTATACGTGGTAGAAGAGGTATGGAAGGAGTATCCAGTTTATAATTATGGCAAAGCAAGCATCAATAGAACAAGACGGAGTAATAATTGAAGCATTGTCAAATGCAATGTTTCGAGTAGAGCTTGAAAACGGACACGTTCTTACAGCACATATTTCAGGAAAGATGAGAATGTTTTATATTAAGATTCTTCCTGGTGATAAAGTAAAAGTAGAAATGTCTCCTTATGATTTAACAAAAGGTAGAATATCATTTAGATATAAATAATAAAAACGATGAAAGTAAGAGCATCTGTAAAAAAGCGAACTGCGGACTGCAAGATCGTGAAAAGAAAAGGAAGAGTTTACGTGATTAACAAAAAAAATCCTAAGCTTAAACAAAGACAAGGATAAAAGCGAATTAGAGTATTATGGCTAGAATTGCGGGTATTGACTTACCAAAAAACAAAAGAGGAGTTATTGGACTAACGTATATTTACGGAATAGGTCCTAGTACAGCTAAAAAAATCTTAAAAGATGCAGCTGTTGATGAAAACATTAAAGTCCAAGATTGGAACGACGAACATTTAGCAGCTATTCGTTTAGCTATTGGTGAAGTGAAAGTTGAAGGAGCTTTACGTTCTGAAGTTCAATTAAACATTAAACGTTTAATGGATATCGGATGTTACAGAGGTATTCGTCACCGTGCTGGTTTACCACTTCGTGGACAACGTACTAAAAATAACTCTAGAACGAGAAAAGGAAGAAGAAAAACTGTTGCTAACAAGAAAAAAGCAACTAAATAATAAAGTCTAATTATGGCAAAGTCTAATCAGAAGAAGAAAAAGAATGTAAAAGTTGAGGCGCTGGGTGAAGCACATATCCAAGCTACCTTCAACAACATCATCATTTCCTTAACAAATAATGCTGGACAAGTTATTTCTTGGTCATCAGCAGGGAAAATGGGCTTCAGAGGATCTAAAAAGAATACACCTTATGCAGCACAAATGGCAGCAGAAGATTGCGCGAAAGAAGCATTTGAAAATGGTCTTCGTCGTGTGAAAGTGTATGTTAAAGGACCTGGAGGTGGTAGAGAATCTGCAATACGTACATTGCACAACTCAGGAATTGAAGTAACAGAAATAATAGATGTTACACCAATACCTCACAACGGTTGTCGTCCACCAAAAAGAAGAAGAGTTTAATTAAATCAGAGGTATTAATATGATTGGCGGAGGATAGTAGACCTTAATTCCCAATCTCTCAAAACAAATAAAATAAAATGGCAAGATATACTGGTCCAAAATCCAAAATCGCTCGTAAGTTCAAAGACCCTATTTTCGGTCCTGACAAAGCATTGGAGAAAAAAAATTACCCTCCTGGACAACATGGTCCTAATAAGAGAAGAGGTAAGCAATCTGAATACGCAATTCAGTTAGCAGAAAAACAAAAAGCAAAATATACGTATGGTATTTTAGAGCGTCAATTTTCAAATTTATTTGAAAAAGCATTGCGTATCAAAGGTATTCCAGGTGAAGTATTATTGCAACTTTGTGAAATGCGTTTAGACAATGTAGTTTATCGTCTTGGAATTTCTCCAACACGTAGCGGAGCTAGACAATTGGTTTCTCACAAACATATCACTGTTAACGGTGAAGTTGTAAATATTCCATCATATTCATTGAAAATTGGTGATGTTGTAGGTGTTCGTGAAAAATCAAAATCTCTCGAAGCAATCTCAAACTCATTGTCATCAAATTCTAAATCATACGATTGGTTGGCGTGGAACCCATCTCAAGTATCGGGAAGTGTTTTGAACATTCCTAATAGAGAAATGATTCCTGAAAACATCAAGGAACAGCTCATCGTCGAATTATATTCTAAATAATATTTAAAGTAGAAAAATGGCAATTCTAGACTTCCAAAAACCTGACAAGGTAATTATGATTCAATCTGATGAACACGAAGGTCAGTTTGAATTCCGCCCGCTTGAACCGGGGTACGGCATCACTGTAGGTAACGCACTAAGAAGGATTCTTTTATCTTCCTTGGAAGGCTTTGCAATCGCTTCTGTTCGAATAGAAGGTGTTGATCATGAATTCTCTACACTTAAAGGTGTGGTTGAAGATATGACTGAAATCGTTTTAAATTTGAAACAAGTTCGTTTTAAACAACAAATCGAAGATACAGATACTGAAACAGTTGTTATTTCTGTTTCTGGACAAGATAAATTTACTGCTGGAGACATCGGTAAATTCACTTCAGCTTTTCAAGTTTTGAATTCTGATTTGGTTATCTGTCACATGGAGCCTTCTGTGAAATTAGAAGTGGAAATCACTATTATTAAAGGTAGAGGTTATGTTCCAGCTGAAGAGAATAAACTTTCTGGAGCTCCATTTGGCACGATATTTATCGACTCGATTTTCACACCTATCAAAAACGTTAAATATGCGATTGAAAACTTTCGTGTAGAACAAAAAACGGATTATGAAAAATTGGTGATTGATATCAGAACAGACGGTTCAGTTCATCCAAAAGAAGCGTTAAAAGAGTCTGCAAAAATTTTGATTCACCATTTCATGTTGTTCTCAGATGAGAGAATTACTTTGGATAGCGAAGAAAAATCAGAAGCGGATGAGTTTGATGAAACTTCATTACACATGAGACAATTACTAAAAGCGAAATTGGTGGATTTAGATTTATCAGTACGTGCTTTGAATTGCCTTAAAGCTGCAGATGTTGAAACATTAGGAGACCTTGTTTCATACAATAAAAATGACCTCTTGAAATTTAGAAACTTTGGTAAAAAATCTCTAACTGAGTTAGAAGATTTAGTAGACGCTAAAGGATTGACATTTGGTATGAATGTCGCTAAATACAAGTTAGATAAAGATTAAAAACCGAATTAGTTGAAATAAAATGAGACACGGTAAGAAAATAAATCACTTAGGTAGAAAGACAGCACACAGAAAAGCTATGCTGTCTAATATGGCAAATTCGTTAATTGAACATAAACGAATTAACACTACCCTTGCTAAGGCAAAAGCGCTTAGAAGATACGTAGAACCAATTATGACTAAAGCAAAAACAGATTCTACTCACTCACGTAGATTAGTTTTTTCAGAACTTCAAAGTAAAGAAGCTGTGAACGAACTTTTCAGAGAAGTAGCTCCGAAAATTGCTAACCGTCCAGGTGGATACACACGCATCATTCGCATAGGTTATCGTTTAGGTGATAACGCAGAAATGTGTATGATTGAATTAGTTGACTTCAATGAATTATTATTGAATACTCCTGATACTGCAGAGAAAAAACCAACAACTCGTCGTTCTAGAGGTGGTAGCACTAAAAAAACTGACGTAATTGATGAAGCTAAAGTTGTTTCTGAAGAAGCACCTAAAAAAGAGCCAAAAGCTCCTAAAGCAGCTGCTAAAGAAGAACCAACTTCTGAAGATAAATCTGAAGAATCTACAGAAGAAAAAGGAGAGTAATTTTTTTAAAATTATAGAAAAGAGGGTAATGGATTCATTACCCTCTTTTTTTGTTTTTATTTATCCACATATTGTTCAAAATATTTAGGGGATTTCTACCTTAAAATTGTTTTCTCCTCTGAGATTAATTATAACTTTGTTCAAAATTTTGTTATGCAAGAAACTATTCCAGCAATTTTAATGCTTCAAGATGGAACTGTATTTCACGGAAAATCTAGTGGAAAGATAGGAACAACAACAGGTGAAATTGCTTTCAATACAGGAATGACGGGTTATCAAGAGGTTTTTACAGATCCTTCATACTATGGTCAAATATTAGTAATGACGAATCCTCATATTGGAAATTATGGCGTTTATTCTGAAGATGTAGAGTCTGAAGGAATAAAAATAGCAGGATTAGTAACCAAACGTTTTTCAGAAAATTTTTCTCGTCCACTTGGAACAAAATCTCTAGGTGAATATCTAGTTGATAATAACAAAGTTGGTATAACAGATTTAGATACAAGAGCTTTAGTTAGACATATTAGAGATGCTGGAGCGATGAATGCTATTATTTCTTCCGAAATTTTAGATGAAGCTAAATTGAAAAAAATGCTAGAAGCTGTTCCGTCTATGGATGGTTTAGAGCTTTCTTCTTATGTGGCAACAAAAGAATCTTTTTATGAAGGTGATGAAAATGCACCTTTTAAAGTTTCTATGGTAGATTTCGGTTTGAAAAAGAATATTGTTCGTTGCCTAGTTGAACGCGGATGTTACGTGAAAGTTTTTCCAATGACAGCTACCTTAGAAGATTTATTGAGTTTTAATCCAAACGGAATTATGCTTTCTAATGGTCCTGGAGATCCATCCGTTATGAAAGAACAAATTAAATTAGTTGGAGATGTCGCAAAATGCGGTCTTCCTACATTTGGTATTTGTCTTGGACACCAACTCTTAGCTTTAAGTCAAGGATTGAAAACAGAGAAAATGCACAAAGGACATCGTGGATTGAATCATCCAGTTAAAAATTTAAAAACTGGAAAAGGTGAAATAACTTCTCAAAATCATGGATTTGTTGTTACACACGAGAGTATTGAAAAAAGTTCAGATGTTAAATTGACGCATGTTCATTTAAATGATAATACAGTTGCGGGAATTGAGTTTGTAAATGCACCAGTTTTCTCCGTACAATATCATCCAGAAGCTTCAGCAGGACCTCATGATTCTCGCTATCTTTTTGATCAGTTTATTAATAATATGAAATCGTAAGTTATGAGTTATATCGCTAAAATTATTGGAAGACAAATTTTGGATTCTCGTGGAAATCCAACGGTTGAAGTAGATGTTTTTACAAATACGGGTTCTTTTGGACGTGCTGCTGTTCCTTCGGGAGCATCAACAGGTATTCATGAAGCGATAGAGTTAAGAGATGGCGATAAAGGTCGTTTCTTAGGAAAAGGAGTTTTAAATGCTGTCAATAATGTAAATACTTCGATAAATGAAACGCTTAACGGGCAATTAATTACAGACCAAAAATTAATTGATTCTATGATGATTCAATTAGATGGAACTGAAAATAAAGGTAAATTAGGTGCAAATGCTATTTTAGGTGTTTCGCTTGCCGTTGCAAGAGCAGCTGCTCAAGAAGTTGGTTTACCTTTATATCAATATGTAGGTGGAGTTGGCGCTGTTACGATGCCAGTTCCAATGATGAATATTTTAAATGGTGGTTCTCATGCTGATAATTTAATTGATATTCAAGAATTCATGATTATGCCTTTTGGTGCAAAAACTTTTGCTGAAGGATTAAGAATGGGAACAGAAGTATTTCATCACTTGAAAGAAGTTTTGAAATCAAAAGGAATGAGTACAAATGTTGGTGATGAAGGTGGTTTTGCTCCTAATTTAAAATCGAATGATGAAGCAGTTGAAGTTGTATTAAAAGCAATTGAAAAAGCAGGTTATAAACCAGGAAAAGATATTTATATAACCATTGATGCAGCTGCATCTGAGTTTTATGATGCTAAAAAAGATCGTTATGTTTTCGCGTCAACAGGAGATGAAAGAACATCGGCTGAAATGGTTGACTTCTGGAAAGGTTGGGTGAAAAAATATCCAATCGTAAGCATTGAAGATGGGTTAGCAGAAGACGATTGGAAAGGTTGGAAGAAAATGACCGATGAATTGGGTAGTAAAATTCAAATTGTTGGAGATGATTTATTTGTTACCAATACAGAACGTTTACAAAAGGGTATTGACGAAGGCGTAGCGAATTCTATTTTAGTAAAAGTAAACCAAATTGGAACTTTAACAGAAACAATTGAGGCTGTAAAATTAGCTACTAAAAATAAATATTCTTCAATTATGAGCCACAGAAGTGGTGAAACAGAAGACAATACAATTGCAGATTTAGCAGTTGCTTTAAATACAGGTCAAATTAAAACTGGTTCTGCATCGCGTAGCGATCGTATCTCCAAATACAATCAATTGTTGCGTATCGAAGCGGAATTAGGATATTCTTCCGTATATCCTGGAATGAACTTTCCTTATTTATAGATAATTATTGGAATCCTATTTTAAAGCTTTTGTCGTGTTGACAGAAGCTTTTTTGTTTTAAAAAGTTAAAAATCAGTAGTTTATTTATTCTGTATTTTTAGTAATATCGGTTATTTTTTAGTGTTTATGTATAAGATTCTACTTGATTAATTGATTTCAAGCAACCTGTTTGTTATTTTTACGTTTCTATTAATAGAAATAATTAACAATGAAACTTTTTTTTACATTTTTACTATTAGGATTAATCCTACCATTCAGTTCTTATTCGCAGATAGAAAATCATCCTACTTTGTTTGCTCAGTGCATGATTCAAATTGATTCAAAACCTGAGATGGATAGTCTGCAAGCCTTAATAAGACAAAACCCACATACGAATATTGTGAGATTAGATTGGAATACCAAACGTGTTTTTCTTTTGACACAAGATATTGACACATTGTCTATTGCAGAGTTTAAATCATGGTTTGGTGATTATAGTAATAAATTAACATGTATTCAAATTGGAGTTCATGGAGTTGACGTAGTTAATCCATATCCATTTACAAATTGTGAAAATTAAAATGATATGAAATTATATGCATTAATATCTTTTGTTTTACTAGCTAGTTTTTCATTTGCTCAGCAATTACCTGTGAATTGCGATTTAGCTGTACCAGGCTGTACAACGCCAACGTTTGCTATTACAGGTAATCAGCCGAATTATAATATTAACGATTTTACAGGAGCTTCTAATCCTTCTACAAACCCGAATAACGTACCAGGAAATTCAGGTTGCTTACTTTCTGGAGAAACGGTTTCTACTTTTATTACTATTTCTGTCGTTACTACAGGAACTCTAGAATGGTCAATTCAAGGTACGCAATCAGGTTGTTTCGATTGGATAATGTGGCCATATACTCCAGGAGGAATTGGTGGTGGAGGTTCTCCAACTTGCGGTCAATTACAAGCGGGAACTCAACCTCCAGTAGCATGTAACTGGAATGGTGCTTGCGGTGGTTTTACAGGAATGGCAAATCCAGGGAATCTTCCTAATGGAGCAAGTCAAAGTGATTTTGAATATGGTCTTAACGTAACTGCTGGTCAAACATTCTTATTGTGTTTATCTAATTATAGCGGAACAAATCAAAACGTAAACCTTAGCTTTTTTGGAACTGCAAATGTTTCTTGTAATCCTTCAACAACAGACCAAACAGTTTGCCTTGGAGATACTGCCCATATAAATATTAATTCGGGTGGACTTGTAAATCCACAATTTAACTGGTTAGTTACAACTGGAGTTCAAAATCCATCGGGTGGACCAACCAATGAAATTTATGTGACAACAACAACAAATTATCAAGTAGAGATAACAGATAATATGGGTTATGATACTACATTGTCATTTACAATAACTGTAGTTGATCCTCCAACACCCAATGCAGGAGCTGATTTTTCAGTTTGTCAAGGAACTCCAGCTGTGTTAGATGGAACGTTTACAGATCCCGCAAATACACATACATGGACTTTTACTGGGCCTTCGGGAACTCCAGCGCCTCCAAATGCTATTTTCTCACCTAATAACCAAGCGGAAGATCCTTCCGTTCAGGTAAATTATATGGGAACATATACATTTACATTAACAGAAGACAATGGTGTTTGTCCCGCAGTATCAGATGCTGTGCTTGTTACATTTGGAAGTATTCAACAGACTTATACTAAAACGGATCCTACTTGTGCAACTTCTTGCGATGGAACAATCACTGTAAATTCACCGAATGGAACTCAATTTTCTATCGATGGCGGTCCATGGGTAAATACAAACGTATTTACAGGTGTTTGCGCCGGAACACATTCTGTTTCAAGTCAAAATATACAAGGTTGTTCTACAACAACCAATAATATTGTTTTAACAGCTCCTCCAGGAACAACTGTAGATGCAGGAATAGATCAAATAATTTGTGTGAACGGAACAACGAATATCCAAGCAACTGCAACTGGTGGAACGTCATATACGTATCATTGGGATCATACGACAAATACAGGTGCGCAACAATCGGTAACACCAATTGCTTCTCCAACCTACTATTATGTTATTGCAGAAAATCAAAATGGTTGTATGTCGACAAAAGATTCAGTTAAAGTGTCATGGTTGCCTTTATTGACGGGTGTTACTTCTCCAAATGACACTATTTGTCCAGGTGATACAAGCGCAATTTATGTCACATCTATTGCGGGTGGACAAGCTCCTTATTCTGTTCAATGGTTTGATAATATCGGAAATGTAGTTGGAAATCAAGATACAATTTTGGTTCATCCTTCAAATACAACAACTTATTCTGTTCATATAACAGATGCTTGTACAACTCCGGAAACAGTTATAAATTCTACAGTTGTAATGTCAGTAGTTCCACAAGTTTCATTTACTGTCGATACTGCAGAGCAATGTCAACCGGGTAAATATACTTTTGTAAATACTTCTACTGATTCGTATGAAACATATTGGATGTTTACAAATGGACTTTCGTTCCATAATCTAGATACAGTCCAATTTTCTGAAAACGAACCTCATGTTTATGATGCACGACTAATTGTTGTGTCAAATCAAGGTTGTAGAGATACATTGAGAAAAAATGGATATTTCCAAGTGCATGAAAAACCAAGAGCTAATTTCTTCTGGACTCCATACACTCCTAAAATGTTTAGCGCCGAAGTTACATTTACGGATAATTCAACAAACGCAGATATTTATCAATGGACTTTTACGGATGGAACTCCAGCTAGCTCTACTGATAATGAGGAAGTTGTTAATTACCCGGATGCTGTAATAGCAGATTATCCAGTTTACTTGAAGGTATGGTCAAATTTTGGTTGTGTGGATTCTGTGATGCACATCATTCAAGTAGTTTCGGATGTTATTTTCTACGCTCCAAATACTTTTACTCCTGACAACGATAACTTCAATGAAACTTGGAATATTAGTATTCAAGGAATTGATGAATATGACTTTGACTTGAAGGTGTATAATCGATTTGGTGAAGTTATGTGGGAATCTCACAATCCTACTGCGGCGTGGGATGGAACTTATGGAGGTAAAATTGCTCCAGATGGAACGTATATTTGGGTATTACAAACCAAAGATATGGTTTCAGATAATAGATATGAATACAAAGGTCACGTTAGCATTTTACGATAAATAACTTTTGTTAAATAATACCAAAGGCTTGAATTTATTCAAGCCTTTTTTGTTTCTTTAATCTGTTGAATTAGTTAGATTTGGTTTTAATTTTTTAATATATGATGTATACAATTTTATTAGTAGCTCTCTTTAATAATAATGTTCCAACTATTTGGTCTGTATTAGCTTTATTTGGAGTCTCATTGTTAATGTTTTTTATAGGAAAGAGATGTCTATGGGTTTTCAAAAAAAACAAAGCAAAAACTCTAGAAAATATAAATTATGATCCAAAATTCTTTCAATTGCGAAATACACGAAATATAGGTATAATTCATATTTTTGGCAGTATTTTAATTTTAATAGCTGGAATTCTATATCTCTATCTTTACATAAACCAAATTCCTATTAAATGAAATCGAGTAATACTTTTAGATCAATTATGTATCAGTGGTTCGTGTAAATTAATGTATGATAGAAGAAATAATTGAAACTTTAATGGTCTTGATTATACAGTATCCAGGAGCTTTTATTAGGTGGATGCTTACTGGATTTAAAAAAGGGCGATTTAAAGAATTTACTTCAGATGACCCTTATAGAAATAGTATGGTAGTAATTATAGCATTTATTGTTGTCGGATTGTTGATATATTTTATATAGTAAATTCTCTACAGTTATTATTAATGAAAAGTAAAACTAAAAACTCTAAAAAACGAGTATTAATCAATAAGTTATTGGTTTTGTCTTTTATAATTATAAGCTCCAATTTTAGCTTCTCCCAATCCATAGAAGAAAGTTTTTTTGGAAGTTGGGCGCAAACCAATTGGACATTTGAGTTTAAAAATGATAATACCTACAAAACTATTTCAAGTGGACATTTCGGATCTTCAAATACAGAAGGAAAATATCAAATGAACGGAGATACAATTTATCTCATTACAGGAAGTGAAAAAATATCAGGTATACCCAATCCTAAGTATTTACTCACTCGCGATAGTTTTTTGGTAGACCTCCAACTTTTTTATGACTACAAAATGATTACAAAGAAAAATGAACATTACTTTAGTAAAAAACGCAATGATATTTTGATGCCTAACCTAATTATTTTTGTAGGAAATAGTATTACGCAAGGTTGTAATTGGTCAGTCTTGTTTTCTAATCCAAGTATTATAAACAGAGGAGTTGGAGGTGATACAACAAAAGGTGTTTTGACGAGATTACCCGAAATTCTGAACTCAAAACCAGCTAAAATATTTCTCAATATTGGTATAAATGATTTAGGAAAGAATATGCGTATAGAACACATTATTCAAAACTACGAAGCAATTCTTGATTTAATTCAAACATCTAGTCCAACAACAAAAGTCTATGTGCAAAGTGTTCTTCCAACAAATAATCATCCAGAGCGTAACAACGATTCTATCATAGCTTTAAATAGTCAAATTAAGACCTTAGCAGAAAGAAAATCGATGAAATACATAAATCTGTTTGATAGCTATTTGGATACAAATGGCAATCTAAAAATAGAACATACTTACGACGGACTTCACCTGAAAAGAGAAGGTGGTTATGAAATTTGGAAAACCTTGATCGAAAAAGATGTGAATGAGTAATTTTTTACTTTAAACCAATCCTTCCAAAGCATTTTTAAAGGTTTCTTCATCAATAGATAAAAATGAAAGTAATTTTGAAATAACTTCATTTACAACAGAATCTGGACAAGAAGCTCCTGAAGTGATAATTATGCGTAAAGGTTCTTTTTTTGGTAAATAATCGTGAGAAATTTTTATTTTTTGTTGGTCTAAATGATAATGATGGATGGTTTGATTATCAATCAGTGAATCTGCGCTACTGATAAAATAACTCGGGAATTTAGCTTCCAGTATTTCAAATAAATGACTTGTGTTTGAACTGTTGTAACCACCAATCACAAAAGCTAAATCCGCACCAGTTTCGAGGAGTTTTAATGTCGCAGATTGATTGTCGTTAGTTGCATAACAAAGTGTATCTCTTGTATCTGCATAATGATTATTAAGTTCATCAGAACCATATTTTTCAATCAGTCGAGTTCTTAAATATTCTGCGATTTCTTGAGTTTCAGTTGCGAGCATGGTCGTTTGGTTTACAACTCCAATTTTTACTAAATCAATTGCTGGATCAAATCCAACTGAGAATTTATCTTCAAAAAAGGTGTAAAAATCAGCCTTATTTTTCTTTCCAATAATAACATCCCCTAAAAATTGAGCTTCTGCTATGTTTTTTACAATAACCGCTTTTGTAGCGGCATTTGTATGAGAAAAAGTTGCTTTTGTTTCTTCGTGTTCATGCTTTCCGTGAATGACAACGGTGTAATCGTCATTTCCTAGTTTTGTGGCTTTGTTCCACACTTTTTCTACAAAAGGACAAGTCGTATTATGCGTTTTTAAATCAACGCCGAGTTCACTTACTTTCGTTTCGATTTCTTTTGTAGTGCCAAAAGCAGGTGTGATAACGATATCATCTTTTGTAATTTCATTCCAATCGATTAATTGATTTCCTTCATTATCTTGAATAAATCTAATGCCCATTTCATTCAAATCTTTGTTTACATGCGGATTATGAATTATTTCACTCAAAAGAAAAATACGTTTATTGGGATTTTCTTGAATGGTTTTGTAAGCAATTTCAATTGCATTTTCAACGCCATAGCAAAAACCGAAATGACGAGGAATAATTAAAATGACTTTACCTAAATCTATTTCTGTTGGAGAAAAGTCTTGTTTTCTTGGGTCACGTAATTTTTGAATTCCTTTGATCGAGGCAATAATAGATGATCGAAAATAAGTGGGAACGTCAAATTTTTTCATGCTTTTACGAAAGTACTATTTTTCTCCAAGCAAAAATTAGAAGGAATCAGTTTTTATAAACTGAAATCAAAAAAAGCATTTGATTTCAACTTTAGCTTCGTTAACTTTGTCCAATCATTTATTAAAATAATAGAATGAATTTACAAGATTTTCAACGAGATATACAAGAAGGAATTCCTTCTGAACTTCCAAAATACGTTCCGCTTGATAGTAATTTGAATCACGCGCCAAAACGCAAGGATATTTTATCAAAAGAGGAGAAAAAACTAGCACTTCGCAATGCTTTACGTTATTTTCCTGAGAAATTCCACAAAGAATTAGCAACAGAATTTTTGGATGAGTTGAATAAATTTGGTCGTATTTATATGTATCGTTTTCGTCCGAATTATGGCTTATACGCAAGAAATATAGCAGATTACCCAGGAAAATCGACACAAGCGAAAGCAATTATGTTGATGATTCACAATAATTTAGATAGAGCAGTTGCACAACATCCAGACGAATTAATTACCTATGGCGGAAATGGAGCTGTGTTCCAAAATTGGGCGCAATATCGTTTGACGATGCAATATCTATCGCAAATGACAGATGAGCAAACTTTGACGATGTATTCTGGACATCCAATGGGCTTATTTCCTTCTCACAAAGAAGCACCGAGAGTTGTTGTAACCAACGGAATGATGATTCCAAATTATTCTCAACCAGATGATTGGGAGAAATTTAATGCACTTGGCGTAACGCAATATGGTCAAATGACAGCAGGTTCGTACATGTATATCGGTCCGCAAGGAATTGTACATGGAACAACGATTACTGTTCTTAATGCAGGAAGAAAAATAGCTAAAAACGGAGAAGATTTAAGCGGAAAGATATTTTTAACGGCTGGTTTAGGCGGAATGTCAGGAGCGCAACCAAAAGCAGCTTCAATTGCGGGTTGTATTTCTATCACAGCAGAAGTAAACAAAAAAGCAATTCACACACGTCATTCACAAGGTTGGGTAGATGAAGTGATTACAGATTTGGATGAACTTTGCAAACGTGTTGAGAAAGCAAAATCGGATAAAGAAGTTGTTTCCATCGCTTACCTTGGAAATATCGTGGACGTTTGGGAGAAATTTGACCAAGAAAATATGTATGTGGATTTAGGTTCAGATCAAACTTCACTGCATAATCCTTGGGCTGGAGGTTATTATCCAGTTGATATTTCGTATGAAGAAGCCAACGATTTAATGGCAAATAATCCAACTTTATTTAAAGAAAAAATTCAAGCAACATTGCGAAGACATGCTGCTGCAATTAATAAACACACGGCAAAAGGAACGTATTTCTTTGATTATGGAAATGCATTTTTGCTTGAAGCATCAAGAGCTGGAGCAGATATCATGGCAGAAAATGGAATAGATTTTAAATATCCATCTTATGTGCAAGATATTATGGGACCCATGTGTTTTGACTTTGGATTTGGACCTTTCCGTTGGGTTTGTGCTTCCGCAGATCCGAAAGATTTAGCAAAAACAGATCAAATAGCTTGTGAGGTGTTGGAAGAAATGAAAAAACATTCTCCAGTAGAAATTCAACAACAAATGAGCGACAATATCCAATGGATTAAAGGCGCTCAAGAAAATAAATTGGTGGTAGGTTCACAGGCACGGATTTTATATGCTGATGCAGAAGGTAGAATGAAAATTGCTGCGGCATTTAATAAAGCCATTGCCGAAGGAAAAATAGGTCCAGTTGTGTTGGGAAGAGATCATCATGATGTATCTGGAACAGATTCTCCTTTTAGAGAAACGTCTAATATATACGATGGTTCAAAATATACGGCTGATATGGCAATTCAAAATGTAATTGGTGATTCTTTCCGTGGTGCGACTTGGGTTTCTATCCACAACGGCGGTGGAGTCGGTTGGGGAGAAGTTATCAATGGCGGTTTTGGTATGTTACTCGATGGAAGTCCAGAAGCAGATAGACGACTAAAAATAATGTTACATTGGGATGTAAATAACGGTGTTTCGCGCAGAAGTTGGGCTAGAAATGAAGGCGCTAATTTTGCTATTCAACGCGCAATGGAAATAGAACCGAACTTAAAAGTTACGCTTCCTAATTTGGTGGATGATAACTTGATGGATGAATTGAAAATGTAGGGGAAATGGAAGCTCATTTCTTTAAATATAGAATAGAAGTAAAAATTTATAGATAAAAAAGTATCTTTGTGATAGAAAGTTGCGATTGAATAAAAATTAATGTAAAAAACCTACATGAAATCATATAAAGAAGTTGTTAATGAAAGATACGATTGTTTAGAGAAAGATATTCACCCGTACAATAATATTTATTCTATTCTAAATCCAATTGGATTTTATGGTGATAATAAAATTAGAACAGTTTTTCATAAATGTTTTAATTTCATTAGAAGAAAGCAAATTGATCTAACACAAGTTAAAGTTCTAGATATAGGTTGTGGGAAAGGATCAACCACAAGGTTTTTTAGTGAACTAACAGATAGGCCTGAAAATGTTTTTGGCATGGATTTATCTGAAAATAGAATTTCATGTGCAACCAAAATGAATTCAAATATTAATTATGTAGTAGGAGACTTGTTATTCCCTCCTAGTTTCCCTATAACATTTGAAATAATAACTGCTGTTGATATTTTTATGCATTTAAGTAGTAGAGAGGAAATAATTTTAGGACTCAATAATATAAAAAAATTATTAAATGATGACGGGTATTTTATTTGGTACGATGCTTTTGCAATTGACCATTTCAAAACAACAGAAGAACAAGATCATTCAGGATTTCATCCTAATCAAATGATTGATCTAGCCAAAGAAGTAGGATTTAATGCTGTTTTTAGACTTAATGTGTTTAAAAAAATTTTCTGGAAATATCATTCACTTTATTTAGTAAAGCGATTGCCAAAAAACGTAATTAATCTACTTGAGAAGATACTTCCTGGAAATCCAGGTAATGTAGTATTTATATTTACCAAATCAAATTAATATCTATGAGAAAGCTAAAAATATTATTAATTTTTCTAATTTATAATGGAATGATTTTTTCTCAAACTTATCAAGATGCTTTTGATTTGAGTGATAATTCATTAAATAGTGGTGAAGCTTATTCCTTTTATTGTAATGCAGCTATTAATCCTAATTGCTCAGGTGTGATTCTAGATGGTGAAGCAGATATGATGCATGCTTATTTAATCATGTATCGTGCTACAAGGGATAAAAAATATTTAGATAAGTTTATAATAAATGCAAAACGTGTACAAGAAAGGAGAGATGATAATATACAAAATGTTTCTAATTATGTCGCAAATCATACTCTTTGTGAAGGGATTTCTCCTTTACCTGATAATCCTTCAAGTAAAGGGTGGTCATATGATCTTAAATTTAATGGTTCAGATGTTCAGTGTTGTTATGGTTGGATGCCAACTACGCTTTATTCTGGAAAGATAACTTTTCCAATGGCTGAATTTATTTACATGATTAAAAGTGAATTTAATGAAGTAGCAAATTTTTCGCTACCCCCAGAAGCAAATGGAATTGAAAAGTATATAAATCAATACGGATCTATTTATGATATTTCTGAAAATTTTTCAACTATTTCAACGTATGAGAATTTTGCTGATTGGTTGTATGAAAGATTAAAACAGACAATAGATTATCACAACACTATTAGTTGGCAGACAGGAACTAATAATTTATGTGATTATGATAATACCTTGCAATATGGAGCATATAGTTCTAATGGTTTAAATAGTGGAAATGATATCACTACTATTGCTGACCCTAATCAGCAATGTGCAATTGGTAAAACATTAGTTTATTTATATTTGGTTTCAGAAATATATAATAGTCCATCATATACAAATATGTTCCATGATCGTGTTGTTAATATAGCTAAAAGCTTATGGTGTAGTCTTAATACATCCAACATTATCCAAGTACCTTTACCTAATAACTTACCTCAATCACCTGAGGGTTATTGGCAATATTGCCATCAATTCAATTGTTATAATGGTGAAATAGAAGATGCTGCTCATGGAATAGAAGAAGCAGAATTTTTAGAATTATGCTATAGATATGCTGTTAAAGATTTTAATGGTAATGATCTTTTTAGTAATAACTCGATGTTAAAAATGGCAAATACTGTGGCATATAAACTATATAAAAGCCCTCTCAAGTCTGCTGAATTTATTGACGGAAGTGGTGTTGGATCTAATTCAATATTAGGATATTATGGATTTCTTGTCCCATACAACCCATATATCTATCAAGAATTGAGTGATATTTTTTGTTATCATTCAATATATAGTCCTGAAGCACCACTTCAAACAGCATACCTTGCATTAGCTCAAAGTTCATACTATCAATCAAATACAGAGAGTATGACTAACTATAAATTCAATCCTGTTGCAGTCAGAAGAGGACATAGCTTAGGTAGTAGTGTTTATTCACTTGTGAGTGGAGATTTTGATGGGAATGGAAAAACTGATTTTATTTCTGTAGATGATCAAAATGGTATTTTTTATGTTTATACTCCTGATTTTTCTTGTGACCCAAATAGTGGTAGTAATTGTTGGTTAATTAATTCTACAAACAGTCATGGAACTACTATTTGGTCAGGAATAGCTGCAGGTGATTTCAATACGACCCATATAGGAGATGAATTTATTGCATTAGATAAAAATACAGGAAAGATTCATTATTTTGAAGAAAATGGAAACTCTTTTAATGAATTAATAGTTTCACCTCCTGCTTCATATAATTGGACTTGGATTACTTCTTGGGATTTTGATATAAGTCATATAGGAGATGAAGCGATTGGGATTACTGAAGATGGATCAATGTATATGATTAAATACGTAGCAGGTTCATTAACAATATCTTCGGTAGGAAGTATTAATATATTATCAACAGTAGGAATAGCAGCAGGTAGGTTTGACCCTAATAATAGTAATCCGCAAATTGCTACTATTGACAATAATTATCCTGGAGAAATTAAGATATTTGAATTTACAGGAGGATTAATTTCACAGACACCACTGTATTCATATAATCTTGCTGGTCCAAATAATTCATGGACAGGAATTGTTGCTGGAGATATAGATGGAGACGGTGTTGATGAAATAATTGCACATAGAGAAACAAATACTGACTTAATAAGTGGACAAGTTCTTGTATATAAATTACAAGGGAGTCCTTTAGCTATTACTCCAGTTTACGAAGAATATTTTCCTGTTGATCAATCTAATAGAGCTATGTGTACAGCGAGATTTAGTGATTTTCCTAATAATGATGCTATTGTTATGTTGCGAAATTATGATGGGCAAGTTACAATCTTTACTTTCGGTGAAGATTATCCAGTAACTACATTGTCGAATTCGAATTTTAATAAAAACGCGACTGAATTCAAATTGTCAAATCAACCTAATCCATTTGATAACCAAACTACTATAAGTTTTTCTATTAATCAAACTACTCAAGTAACTCTTGAGATTCTTAATTCTTTTGGACAAATAGTAGATATCCCTATAAATAATAAAAGTCAAAATCCAGGTAATTATCAAGTTACTTTTGATGCAGGTAGTCTTTTATCAGGAATTTATTTTTGTATATTAACAACAGAAAACTATAAGGAAACAATTAAAATGTGCGTAATGAAATAAAAGTTAGGTCTAAAAAACCAATAAATTCATCTTTTATTTTCGCAAAATGAAAGTAGTATGCAAGCTACGCTTACAGCAGTTGTCGTGTTTACACTGGCTGACCTTTCTGGTATTTTAGTTAAATAAAAAAATCATTGTTATGAAAAATAATATTTCTGAATTTGAAATCCTTTCGAGTAGATTTAAAAATCCTGAGTATGTTAATGGCGGTTTGGATTGTTTTGGGGAAACTGTTTCAGTAGGTCTGCCAAATGTAAGTTTTAATCCTAATAAAATGAGAACAACAAGAAGAGATGGTCCTTATTGCGGCGCTGGATCAGGCGATATTAAATATCGAAAAAAAGAATGGAATAAAACCAGATCTGAAGCAAATGAGTTGAATGTTTGGGGAGGTAGAGATTATAATGTTTGTCCTTAATTGTTCATCCCATTTCACTTTGAAATATCTAATTCAATTCTGTTGGTTATTTTATTTGATTTTCACAACAAATTTCATAAGTGCACAAACTGTAGGTTATCGTTATAATAGCAATTATCAAAAGTCGATTTCTTTCTTATCAATAGGAGTAGAAAATATAGACAGCGCGCTTTATTATTACAATAAGGCCCGAAAAACGGGAGTTTATTTCAAGGACAATCAGTTACTTATTGCTACTTATTCCCTTTTAAATGGATATGCTGATAGCGCTCGCTTCTATCTTATTGAAGGAGCAAAGAAGGATTTATCATGGAAAGACATTAAGTTATGCTTGATGCATGCTCAATTTCTTTTACAAAAAGGAAAGGAAATGTGGAACCGGGATTATCCATTTAAAGATACCTTGCGTCAAAATCAATTACTTTCAAAAAAAGCATACAAACTATGTGCTGAAAATCAAGACAAAGAAAAATCCAATAAATGGGCAATGTCTTTGTGTCGTAAAATGTTGAAAGCAGATCAGCGTTTTGCACGAAAAAATGCAACTGAAAAAGACCTATTAAGAATAAGGGAACAAGATACTAAAGTTTTTGACTTGATGACAAAGTTGGTTGATTCGCTCAAAAGGTTACCCACAATGAATGAGATAGGAGAAAATAATTTCGATAATTTGGCGCTTTATTTTATTCACATGAAAGCAGAAAGATTGGTTTCCTTTATGCCTTTTATTGTAAAGGCAGTTAACAATGGAACTTATTTTGCTAACGAAGATATTGCTTATGCGATTGAACAAACGGGAATGATGACAGGGCATTATTTAATTGTGAATGATAAACAACAATACGATGTGTTTATTGACACAACATCGCAACAAAACAAGATGCCTGTTTATTCTTATTTAGGAGAATATTATACACCGATTAAAGAAGATACTATTCCCGGTAAACGGTTATACATTCTCCCTACGCAACCTGAAATAGGAATAGAACGTGTAAATGCTATGCGAAAGCTTTTGTGTCTTTTACCGTGGGAAGAATTTATCCAACGAAAAAGAATTGCCGTGATTAATCGGTATCACGTGAAGACGATAGAGAATTGAAGCAGGAGTTATTACCTGAGCAAAAGCGTTGCAGTAATAAGATAACAACCGCAAAGAACACGAATTAAAAGAGTAATGAATGGGACGTTATGATTAAATAACCACGAAATTACACAAAGAAGTCGCAATGGGCGCAAAGGAAAAAGCATTGTACACTTTGTGAAAAAACATGATGGTCTCTCCGTTTAAGAAGAAGAAACTGTTTTATCATTTACAAGTAAATACCTATTATTGGATACTTCGGATAAGAAACGGATGAATTTAAGGAAACACAATTTCCTTGTCTTGATCAAGGTTAACCGTACCACTTCTGACGCTAGGATACAACAAGTATCCGGATTGTTGGGTTACTTTCCAAGCATACGTGCCTTTTGGAAAAGAATAGCTTTTATATGTATTGCCCCCTATAACATCGCTGTTACCGTCCACATTTATTAAGTACGGATTGGAAGAAGTTGAGGTAAAACGTAGTTCATATAATTTCTCTTTTTTCTCTTTTTTGCAACCCATAAAAGAATTGCCACAATTAAGAGACTGGTTTTTATTGTTCTTATCATGGTTTTCAATATTAACAGCGATGTTTCTTATGCTATATTTTTTCCTTTATAACTTAACTATTTTAATGCGTTTGGTGTTGTCGCCAACTTGGATAAAGTAGATGCCGTTTTCAAATGAAGTCAAGTCAACAGTTGATTGAGTTGAGTTTAATCTTCCAATCGAAACAATTCTTCCTACATTATCAAAAATAGAATATGGTTGACCCAATAATTGTTTTTCAACACTTAACGTTATAAAATCATGGGTTGGATTAGGAAAAATTTTTACTTCTGAAATTTGGTGTTCGTCCAGACCGGAAGTATTGTTATACGTTCCCGTTATTTCTATGTCATCAATATATACACCTGTACTGGTTCCGATACTATTGGAATAGAAGTAAAACTTATACGCAAAATTAGAATGGTTTCCCGAATAGAAAAAAGTCTGTTGTGTCCATCCTGCCTCGTCCAATGAACTTGAACTGGTGTATGAATTTGCAGACAGTGTCCATGAACCACTACCTAAGTCATAATACCTCGATAATTCGTCATTTGAACCTATGTCATAAAGATCAAGATAGATATAAAATTTAAGCCACAAATCTATGTATGAAGAAGTGTTAACGTAATATTTATTGGAAAACGAAGCCCCCATATTGTTCCCATAGGATGAACAAAGTGTATTGCAACCTGCTCCGTTCCCCGCACACCATGCACTCCAACTTCCTCCGTAATTGGCGCAACTCACATCTTTCCAACCGCAGTTTAATGTACCTATGGATGTATTAAATTCTGATGAAGGCAAACTATGTGCCTCAAAACCTTCGCTATAAATCAAACTTTTTTCTTCTTTTTCATCCATCACCGAAGAACTGCTTTCTTTAACTCCGTAATCACTTCGTAACGTGTAATGAATAGTTGCTTTTTCAAGATCTTCTACGTCTATTTTAGGTAGATAAACAAGTATTTTATCATGAATAAAAGAAGGTATTTGAATACCTTTTGTATCTAATAAATTTCTTGATGTCGGATTAACTTCCACTTCGATGAATTGAAAAAAGGACTTATTTTCTCCCGTTACCATGTCATCTTTACTGTGTATTCTACTATTGTAAAGATCTACATTCTCTATGGTTGGACAAATTACATATTCTTTCTCTCCATACAATCTTTCCAAAGGAATGTTTTCAATTAAGAGTACCTCACTCGTAGCACTCAAAAACGGAGAAGTTTGATTGTTGTAAAATTTTTGAATTTCATCTGTTTGGGATTGACCCATAAATGCCATTAAACATACTGTAAGGCTGATAAATTGATTTTTTATTTCATTCATTTTAATTAGATTTGATGATTATTTACACTTTCTAAGCAAAAAATACGTGTCAAATAAATATAATTTTTTCTTCCATTATGATTTACTTATTGAATAATATATTAAATTTGCAAATAGATTATATAAATATTGAATAATGGAATTGAATGAAATAGGAGAAAGAATAAGAACGTTAAGGGAACAGAGGGGGTTTTCGCAGGATAATTTGGCTTCGGCATTGGGTATAACACAACCTAGCTACGCACGTCTGGAGAAAGACGATATGCGTTTAAACATCCCCCGTTTAATCCAGATAGCAAAATTTCTGAAAGTAAGTGTAACCGATCTGGTTAATGAGCAACCGAACCGAATCATTAACAATACCCAAAACACATACGGCTATGTTGAAGTAATGAATGCGGACAAAGAACACATCGAATCTTTGAAAGAGGAAATTGAAATACTCAAAAATATCATTTCGAGCTTGATGAAGAAATGAGTTGTTAATCTCATTTTTTACCTACCTTTACCGCCAAGTTCTTCGCTCTTTTGCGAAATGTAATTGAAAAAACATATAAAAATGAGTAAATACGATGTAGCCATTATTGGTTCGGGTCCTGGAGGATATGTAGCAGCAATTCGTTGTGCACAGTTAGGTTTTAAAACAGCTATTATTGAAAAATATTCAACCTTAGGTGGAACTTGCTTGAATGTTGGTTGTATTCCTTCAAAGGCTTTGTTGGATTCTTCAGAACATTTTTATAACGCAGGGCATAATTTTGCTCAACACGGAATCATTATTCCTGCTCCGAAAGCAGATTTCAAACAAATGGTTGCACGTAAAACAGAAGTGGTAGATCAAACATGTAATGGGATCAAATTTTTGATGGACAAAAATAAAATTGATGTACTAGAAGGAGTTGGTTCATTTGTAAATAAAAATAGCATTAAAATTACAGATGCTAAAGGAAAAGAGACAACGATTGAAACTAAATATACGATTATAGCAACAGGTTCTAAACCTAATTTCTTCCCAGGAATGGAACCTGATAAAAAACGCATCATTACTTCAACGGAAGCGTTGAAATTAACTGAAATACCTAAGAAATTATTAGTTATCGGCGGAGGTGTGATTGGATTAGAATTAGGTTCAGTCTATGCTCGTTTAGGTTCAGAAGTAGAAGTAATCGAATTTGCAGATAGAATCATTCCAACAATGGATGCGACTTTATCGAAAGAATTAACCAAAGTTTTGAAAAAAGAAGGGTTCAAATTCAACATGCAACACAAAGTTCAGAAAGTTGAAAATAAAGGTAAAACGGTTAAATTAACTGCGCTAGATAAAAATGACAAAGAAGTTGTTTTTGAAGGAGATTATTGCCTTGTTGCAGTTGGAAGAAAACCTTTTACAGAAGGACTTGGATTGGATAAAGTTGGAGTAATACTCAACAATAGAGGTCAAATTGAAGTAAATGATCACCTACAAACCAATGTAGAAGGAATTTACGCTATTGGCGATGTTGTAAAAGGAGCGATGTTGGCGCATAAGGCTGAAGAAGAAGGTGTTTATGTTGCTGAATTATTAGCAGGACAAAAACCACATATCAATTACAATTTAATTCCAGGAGTTGTTTACACTTGGCCAGAAGTTGCTGCAGTTGGTAAAACGGAAGAAGAATTAACTGCAAATGGTATTGAATTTAAAGTGGGTTCATTTCCAATCAAAGCACTGGGAAGAGCCAGAGCAAGTATGGATACAGCTGGTTTGATTAAAATATTAGCGGATGCTAAAACGGATGAAGTTCTAGGTGTTCACATGATTGCACCTCGTGCAGCAGATATGATAATGGAAGCTGTTGTTGCGATGGAATACAGAGCATCTGCAGAAGATATTGCACGAATTTGTCACCCACATCCAACATATACGGAAGCAATTAAAGAAGCAGCTTTAGATGCGACCGAAAAACGAGCGTTGCATTTTTAGTGTTGATTTCTTTTTTTGGTTTAAAGGTAGAAAACTCACTTCAATTGGCTTGTTGAATTCAAACGTTATGAAAAGATTTCAACAATTTGAAATTTGACTCTATTGTTCATTATATATTGAGTAATTTAGTCGTTTAATTTCGCAGATATGTCAAAAGAAGCACTCAAGCAAACCGTGAAAGATATTTTTTCTGCTTATTTAGAGCAGAATGGACATCGGAAAACACCCGAACGCTTTGCGATACTCGAAGAAATTTACGATTACGACGGACATTTTGATATAGAAACACTCTATATAGAGATGAAAAATCAAAATTATCGTGTAAGTAGAGCTACTTTATACAATACTATAGACTTATTATTAGCGTGTAGTTTAGTACGAAAACACCAGTTCGGTAAAAATATAGCACAATTTGAAAAATCACACGGTTCCAAACAACATGATCACATGGTTTGTACGGATACTGGTGAATTAATCGAATTTTGTGACCCTAGAATTCAATCCATAAAATCTACAATAGAGGAATTATTTGATGTGAAAATTTTACACCATTCCCTTTATTTTTATGGTGTTCACAACAAACCAAAAGATAAAAAATCATGAGTTTTACTTTCAAAGAAGAAAAACGCGGCGACGTGAACATTATTTTTATTGAAGGAAAAATTCTTGAAAACCAAGAAGACAATCCTTTATTAGTTGAAATAGGTGAAGAATCTTCAGTTCAAAAATGGCTGTTTGATTTATCCAAAATGACAACAATGAATAGCTCTGGAATCAATTTGTTTATCAAATGTTTTACCCGAGTTCGCAATCATGGAGGAGAAATGGTTTTTTGCTCTATTCCTGATTCGATTAAAAAGTTATTAATCATCACAAAATTAGATACGATTTTCACAATTTGCCCAGATATAGAATCTGGACTAAAAGAGTTAAAAACTACTCAAGTATAAAACAAATGGCAAAGCAATTCACTTGTTTTGTAGATTAAAAATAATAATTATATGAAAGTTGATGTATTATTAGGTCTTCAATGGGGAGACGAAGGAAAAGGAAAAATTGTAGATGTTCTTACGCCTAAATACGACATTATTGCTCGTTTTCAAGGTGGTCCAAACGCAGGTCATACACTTGAATTTGAGGGAATAAAACACGTTTTACATACAATCCCATCTGGGATTTTTAGAGAAAATGTTCTAAATGTGGTTGGAAACGGTGTTGTTATTGATCCAGTTGTTTTTTGTAAAGAGTTGGATAAACTTGCTCCGTTCAAAATTGACATTAAAAATCGTTTATTAATTTCTAAAAAAGCGCACCTTATTTTGCCATCGCATCGTTTACTTGATGCTGCTTCAGAAGCTGCGAAAGGAAAATTAAAAATCGGTTCTACTTTGAAAGGAATTGGTCCAACTTATATGGATAAAACTGGACGTAATGGATTACGTGTTGGAGATATTTTCTTGCCTAATTTCGATGAGAAATACAAAATCTTAGTGGAAAAACATGTTAACATGTTAAAACATTACGAAGGTTTTGAATACAACTTACCAGAAATGGAAAAAGAGTGGTTTGAAGCTCTTAATATTTTAAAAGGAATGACGTGTATCGATAGCGAAACATTTTTAGATAATTCGCTTAGAGAAGGTAAAACAATTCTTGCTGAAGGTGCTCAAGGAACGCTTTTAGATGTTGATTTTGGAACGTATCCTTATGTTACTTCATCGAATACTATCTCTGCAGGTACTTGTACAGGATTGGGTGTTGCTCCAAATAAAATTGGAAAAGTAATTGGTGTATTTAAAGCGTATTGTACACGTGTAGGTTCAGGGCCTTTCCCAACAGAATTATTGGATGCTGATGGCGAAAAAATTCGCGTTGAAGGACGTGAGTATGGTTCTACAACAGGAAGAGAAAGACGTTGCGGTTGGATAGATTTACCTGCTTTACGTTATGCTATCATGATAAATGGTGTTACAGAAATGACGATGATGAAGTCTGATGTACTTAGTTGTTTCGATAAAATTAAAGTTTGTACACATTATTTAATGGATGGCAAGAAAATTGATTACTTACCTTACGATATTGAAAGTATTCAAGTGCAACCAATTTATGAAGAATTAAAAGGTTGGAGTTGTGATTTAACACAATTGACTAGCATGAAAGATGCGCCACAAGAATTGCTTGATTATATCGATTATTTGGAAGAACGTTTAGAAGTTCCTATTACTTCTATTTCTGTTGGACCTGATAGAGAACAAACATTGAGCAATAAAAACACAGTTGATAAACAAAATTCATAGAATAAGAATTGCACTCGTCATGAGTGCAATTTTCTTTGCGTTTTTCTCCAAAGGACAAAGCTTTGTTGAACTTTTACCCGGTTCGGATAAAATGATTATCAACAAAGAAAAAGGATATCAAAAACTTATTGGTAACGTTCAATTCAAATATCAAGGACATCACATGTTTTGTGATTCAGCATTCTTTTATCAAGATGCAGGTAAAATTTACGCTTACGGAAAAGTCCAGATCAATAAAAAAGATACCTTAAATCTTTATTGTGATTCTCTGTTTTATAATTCTAAAGATCGTTTTGCTAAGCTTTGGGGACATGTTCGTGTTCGCGATAGAGAATATAAGTTAGAAACAGATAGTCTCGATTACAACGTTAAAAAAGGTGAAGCGGTTTATAAAAACGGTGGAGTTATTACGCATATTACAAGAAGCGATCGCTTGACCTCAAAAGTGGGGTATTATTATCCTGAAAGTAAAAATTTCTTTTTCCGAAAAGATGTTGTTTACACCGATGACAATTACAAGATGACAACAGATACGATGCGCTTTCAGAGTTTATCTGAGCAAGTGTTTTTCTATGGCCCAACCAAAATAGATGTAAAAAATGATAGCACAACGATTTATTGTAATTCTGGATATTTTGACATTAAAAATAACAAAGGTCGTTTCATAGATGAAGCAAAAATATTCCGTCCATCGCAAGAAATATACGGCGATACTTTGTTGTACGATTCAAAACTAAAAACATTTACGGGAATAGGAAATGTCATCATGAAAGATACAACTGAAAAAGTTGAATTTCGTGGTGAACACGCATTTGCAAATGATATTACTGGAAAAAAATATCTGACAGAATGTGCTTTAGCGATTCTATATCAGAAAAGCGATACGACTTATATTCACGCAGATACCTTGTTTACAAAGAATGATACACTCAATAAAATTGATAGAATCAGAGGGAATTATGGCGTGAAGATCTATTCTACTTCTTTTCAAGGAGCATGTGATTCTCTAACATATTCCAAAACGGACTCTTTGATGAAGATGTACTATAAACCAGTTATTTGGAATCGAAATAGTCAGCTTACAGGAGATTCTATTCAGGTATTACGTTCTAAAGATGGTGTGAAACGAGCGTATATTTATGCAAATGCTTTGGCTATTTCTGAAGTTGATTCTGGGAAATATTACAACCAAGTGGCAGGTAAAAATATTGTAGGTTATTTTGCCAATGAAAAATTAGAATTAGTACATGTTGTCGGTAATGCTAAAACTATATATTTCCCTGAAGATGAGAAGGAAAATGATTCTACAATTATTGTCTCTCGCTCTGGAATGAACCGATTGTTTAGTAGTGAAATCAAGTTGTATTTAGACAGCGGTGAAGTAATTGGAATGACAAGTATTGAACAACCAGATGGCGTATTCTTTCGCTTAGATGAAATTCCCGCTGATGAAATAAAAGTAGAAAATTTTACTTGGCGTATTGCCGACAGACCAAAAAGATGGGAAGATTTATTGGATGAGTAAGTTCATGCAAATTAAACCCAATTAATTTCTTTTTTAAGTAAATCGATGGTTTGTTGCTCTTTTGTAGTTGCTTGATAATCATAATCCCAATCTACATTTGCAGGCAATGACATAAGAATAGATTCTGTTCTACCGCCTGTTTTTAGTCCAAAAGTAGTTCCTCGATCGTAGATGAGGTTAAATTCAACATATCTACCTCTTCGGATATTACGCCACTTTAAATCTTGTTCAGAAAATGAATTATTTCTGAAAGGTTCAACTTGCTCCGTATAAAGTGAAACAAAATTATTTCCGATAGCACAACAAAAATCAAAAATAGCTTGTTGGGTTATAGTTCCACTTGGTTTTAAATGGTCAAAAAAGATTCCACCAATTCCGCGTGTTTCATTTCTATGATTGATAAAGAAATAATCATCTGCCCATTTTTTATAGTTTGTATAAGCGTCTTTATCGTATTTGTCACAAATTCCTTTTATTCCTTGATGAAATTTTTTCGCCATTTCTGGAATGACGTAATGTGGTGTAAGATCTATTCCTCCACCAAACCAAAATTCGCCTGAATCCAATTCAAAATAGCGAATATTCATGTGAATAATTGGAACATGTGGATTTGTTGGATGAAGAACAATGGATACTCCAGTAGCTGTAAATTCTTCGCCATTCAATCCAAGTTGATTGTGCATGATATCAGAAACAGGTCCGTGAACCGCAGAGAAATTAACACCTCCTTTTTCAATTAAAGCGCCATTTTGCATAATACGAGTTCTACCACCTCCGCCTTCTGGTCTTTCCCAGTTATCAGTTCGAAAAGTAGTTTTGCCATCCAATTTTTCTAATCCCAAACAGATTGAATCTTGAATAGCCTTGAAATCGTTTATAATAGATTCTTTATTCATGAACTCTACTTGCTTCTTCTATATCAAAACCGTTATAACGCATGATGAATACATTGTTATTCTCAGCGCCATTTCCATCTCCTCTTGAAGAAAAATGAAAATCATTCATGACAGAATGAGTGGGAGAATTTAGTTGCATTAGATAATTACTGATGAAATAATAAGTAATGTCAAATCCTTGGATTCCAAATTTACCTGGATCTGTTTTATACTTTTTTCTAAATTGTTGAATAAATGTATCAACGGTAGAATCTGAATAATTCAAATTTATAGAAGAAGGGTAGTGGAGATTAAGTTTTTGCTTATAATTAATCTTTAATTCTTCAAAATTTTCCCATTCTTTTAAGCCGTAAACTGTAATATTTACATTTTCTCCTTTGGTATTTTTTATTTTATTCATCGATGTCATGAAATAAGAAACTGCCACGCGATTCTCACTTGGGAAAATAAAAATATTTACTGTATCATTGATGATAGCAGCATTTAGTTCTCCTCTATAACCTACTTCTTTAAGCTTACTTCTCATAGCATTGCTTTTCAATTGACTATTGATTCGACTTCGAATTAAATCATAGTTTTTTAGATCGCCTGCTATTCCGCTTGTAACGAGAATTAAGTTATGTTGAGAATGGTTTAAAGCTAAATCATCTGCCATTCCTTCAAGGAGTCTTAAATCGGAAGGTACGGAAGAAAAGAAATACGGATTATCTTTCAATAAAGCGCTATTACTAGCAACTGGCGATAATAAAGGAACTTTATTTGTTTTGCACCAACGAGCAGTAGCTTTTAACAAATTAGGCATTAAAGGTCCGATGATTAAATCAGGTTTATTGTTTTCACAAGTTTTTAAGTAATTTAAAACCACATTACTATCAACTCTGGTATCAATAAGCTGTACATCAGCATTTAATCCTAGTTTTTGAAGAGAATCTAGCGCTAATTTAATTCCCATATAGAAATCGATAGCAACTTTAGTATATTTATTCAGCGATGCATTTTCATCCATTCCAGAAATAGCAGATTGACTAGAAGCATAATTCATTGGTAATAGTACCAGAATTTTGTAGCTATCTTTTTTAGCAAATAGAACTTCTGAATTATTTGTCAATGGATTAGTTGAAGGGATTTCTCTTACTTGAACGTGTTCAAATGTGGGCTGTTTGAGCGGGATAATTAATATATCTCCAGGTTTTATAGCATTTTTTTTAATTCCATTTAGCTGAATCAATGTGTCAATTGAAACCATGAAACGTTTACTAATCGCATATAAAGTTTCGTGATCTAAAACAGTATGACGTAGCAATGAATCTTGAAAAGTAACTTTCGTTTCTTCTACTGGAGTTTTTGTATTTTGAATTGGTTGATTATTAATTTGAGAGTCACTAGAAATAATTAATACCTGTCCTACTTGTAACCCTCTTTCTGCTTCTGGGTTAAGTTTTAATAAATCTTCGACAGACATATTGTGCATTTTTGAAATGCCATAAAGCGTTTCTCCCTGTTCAACCACATGTGTTTTTGAAGCAGCATTACTTACTTCTTTTACTTCGGAATTAATTACAGGAATAAAAATTGTTTGACCAACGTTTATACCTTTTTCAATACCTGGGTTTTCATTTACAATATCTTCAACAGGAACATCATACAGTGTATGAATTCCCCAAAGCGTATTTCCTTGTTGAACAACATGTACATAGTATTTTTTATTGTTCTTTACGATTATCTCTGCATCTTGAATTTGGGCAATTGAGCAACTAATAAAAGCAAAAATAAAGGTGATAAAAAGAAGGTATTTCTTGGCTATTCCCATTCTATTGTTGCTGGAGGTTTAGAACTGATATCGTAAGTTACACGATTTATTCCTTTCACCTGATTGATAATTTTATTGGATATTTTTGCGAGAAAATCATACGGTAAATAACACCAATCTGCTGTCATTCCATCTGTTGAAGTAACTGCACGTAATGCAACAGCATTTTCATACGTACGTTCATCTCCCATTACGCCAACTGTTTGAACGGGCAATAAAATCGCTCCAGCTTGCCAAACATCATTGTAAAGGTCATCTTCTTTTAGTCCTTGAACAAAAATATGATCAACTTCTTGAAGAATAGTGACTTTTTCTTTGGTTACTTCACCTAAAATTCTAATTCCTAAACCAGGCCCAGGAAAAGGATGTCTACCTAAAATAGCTTTATCTACTCCTAAGGTTGCGCCAACTCTACGAACTTCATCTTTAAATAATAAACGAAGTGGTTCAATAACTTTTAAAGTCATGTAAGATGGTAATCCACCTACATTATGATGTGATTTTATGGTTGCAGAAGGACCACCTGTTGCCGAAATAGATTCGATAACATCTGGATAAATTGTTCCTTGGCCGAGCCATTTTGCGTCTTTTACCATTTTTGATTCTTCATCGAAGACATCTACAAATACTTTGCCAATGGCTTTTCTTTTCGCTTCTGGATCAGAGACACCTTTCAATGCATCATAAAATTTTTGAGAAGCATCAACGCCTTTTACGTTAAGTCCCATATGTTGGTATGAGTCTAAAACGCTTTGAAATTCATTTTTTCTCAGCAATCCATTGTCAACGAAAATACAATGTAAATTCTTTCCAATTGCTTTATGAAGTAATACCGCAGCAATAGAAGAATCTACTCCTCCTGAAAGTCCTAGTATAACTTTGTCAGCTCCTATTTCTTTCTGTAATTTTTCAACAGTAACTTCTATGAAAGATTCTGGTGTCCAATCTTGTTTACATGCACAAACGGAAACAATGAAATTTCTCAATAATTCCATTCCTTCAAGTGAATGATATACTTCGGGATGAAATTGAACTCCGAATGTTTGTTCTCCAGTAATCTGGTATGCAGCAACTTGTACATCTTTTGTACTAGCAATTACATTAAAATTTTCGGGTATTTTAGAAATTGTATCTCCGTGAGACATCCATACTTGTGAACCAACAGTTAAGTTATGTGTTAGTGCATTGTTTGTATCAACAAATGATAAGTTAGCACGTCCGTACTCTCTAATTTTAGAAGCAGTTACTTCACCACCAAAATTTTGAGCCATATATTGAGCTCCAAAACACACTCCAAGTAAAGGAAGTTTCCCTTTGATTATTGATAAATCAGGTTTTGGAGAACTATCGTCTCTAACCGAAAAAGGAGAACCGGATAAAATAACTCCTTTTATGTTTTCATGAATTGATGGAATTTTATTCCAAGGGTGGATTTCGCAATAAACATTCAACTCTCGCAATCTACGTGCAATAAGTTGTGTGTATTGTGAACCAAAATCTAAAATGAGTATCATTTCTTGTTGCATGGCGCAAAGATAAGTACTCCATTTATTATATACTACTTTTTTTGTAGTGAATAGAAAGTAAAATAATTGAAGTTAAATAACAGATTGTTATTGATTTACAGAAGCAGTATAAATATTTTTTCATAAAAAAACCCGCTATGAAAAAATATAGCGGGTTTTGAGAATTTAAATAAGTTAGTTTTTTATTTCTCTTTTACAAATTTGATAACTTCTACAGTTTGATTTGCTTGTATTTTGAAGAAGTATATTCCATCTGACATTTCAGATAAATCAAAGTTAATTTTATCTGTTTGTTGATAATTATTCTCTAAGATTAATTGTCCATTTACACTTAAAATCGAAACTTGAATATAATCTGTTACTTCACTTAATTTCAATACTGCATTTCCAGACGAAGGATTTGGATATAGATTTAAATCTAAAGTTGTAGCAGTATTTTCTTTAATTGAAAGTCCAGTTAAATGATGACAAGAAGTAGTTTCGCTACATCCATTTAACGTTACAGTTACAGCATAATCTCCATTTGTAGATGGTGTAAATGATTGGAAAGTTTCACCTGCAATGTTAGAATTGTCTTTACAAGCTATCCATTGATATTGTGCTCCAGTTTGGTTGACAACAAATGAGAAACCACTAGTAATTATAGTAGTATCTATTGTTTGAACGTTTATGGTTGTCACAATAATACTATCACATCCTCCTTGAGAAGTTAAATTACTTGTGTGGTTAACTGTTGAAGTAATATTCGAAGCAGTCGTTCCATCTGGATACGTATAATTATCTCCAAAACAAACTATGTCTGACTCATTAGAGTTATATTGACTTAGAATTTCAGCAAGAACAGATGTTCTAGGAGATGTACAACCGTTGTCTGTTACTTCAGCATAAAAATCTGTATTACTAGAAATACTTGGCGTAGTGAATGAAGTTCCTGAACCCAATGAAGTTCCTCCGCTTGGACTAGAGAACCAAGAAATTGTTCCCGAAGAAGCTGTTGCTCCTAGAGAAACTGTTCCTGCTCCACAATTGGAACCGGGTGTTGAAGAAGTAATTGTTGGAATCGAATTTTCAACAACTACTGTAGCTATCGAAATAACACTACAACCGTCAGAATTTGAGACTGTAACATCATAATTCCCACTCGTGTATACAGTGATTGAACTTGTTGTCTGCGTAGTTGACCAAACATTATCTGTTGAACTAGACGATGTAAGTATCACGCTATCTCCTGTACAGAAGCTTAGAGGCCCGCTAGCAGAAATAGTTGGAGTTGGTGGATTTGAAAATTCAGTTACTGCAGTTACTTCAGAAGTTGCAGTACATGTTGTTCCAACAGTTACTGTGATGTTTTCAGTTGAATTTACAGTTATAGATACTGTTGTTTCTCCAGTTGACCAAACATTGTTAGTTGCGCTAGATGAAGTTAATACTACACTTCCACCTGGACAAAATGATAAAGGTCCTCCAGCGGAAATAGTTGGTGTTGCTGGAGCACTTGGATCGGTTAACGATTTATTTAATACGTTTGAGACACAACCTTGAGAACTGGTGAAAGTAATATTATAAGGTCCTGAACCTAGACCAGTTATTGTGTGAGGCAATGTTATACTATTTGCACTTCCACTTGCTGTTCCTGTCCAACTTAAATCTCCAGTACCCGTTCCAGTAACTTTAATACTTCCATCCGTATTTCCGCATGCGCTTGGATTAGTTAAAGTTCCAGATGCAATGGTTGGAACTGTATTTATCGTTGCAATAACTGCTGTTCTTGTTGGCGAAGTACAACCATTATTACTTACTTCTACATAATAGGTAGTTGTTCCAGAAATAGAAGGTGTTGTATAAGATGTACCTGTTGCTAGCGCCGTTCCTCCAGTTGCATTTGCGAACCAAGAGATTGTTCCTGCAGATGCAGTAGCTCCTAATGTAACTGTTCCTGCTCCACAACGTGAGTTTGGAGTAGTTGAAGTAATTGTTGGTAATGCAGTAACTGTTATTAAATTAGTCATCGTTGTATCATCAGTTCCATCACCATTTGTTGCAGTTAAGGTAACTGAATATGTACCCGCAGTATTGTATGTAACAGTTGGATTAGTTGCTGAAGATGAACCTGGCGTTCCACCAGTAAAAGTCCAAGCATAAGATGTTGGAGAATTTGTAGAAGTATTGGTAAACGTAACGGATTCTCCTTCGCAAATACTTGTAGATGATGTAGTGAAACTTGCGATAGGAGCAGAAGCTCCAGTTAAATTAATATTATCTACAAAAAGTCGTTGTCCGTATCCTGCAATATTTTTAAATGAAACGACTACTTTAGAATTTCCTATAAATGGTGTTAAGTCTACCGTTTCTGTTCTCCATTGCGCAGCGGTTGGAGTGAAAACATTTGAGCTATAGTCTGGTGCAGTAGCAAGCGTACTACCTGACTTGTTATAAACAATAGTCGAACTTGTTGTTCCGCAACCTGCAGAAACAGTTACTTGTAATCCATCAAAATAAGTAGCGTCATATCGAGCATAAGCCACATCAAATTTTAATTGTGCGGTTGATAAACTTGAAAAATCCAATGCTTTTAGGACAACTAAATCGCTATCTCCTGTGTCATCAATATTTGCATTGTCAAACATCATTGAATTTCCTGTTGTTGGTATATTTCCCGCAGCAGTTGATCTTACCCAAGTAGTAGAGTTATTTAAATTTGTAATTGACCAACCAGCTGGAGGGAAAGTTCCAGAAACAAATCCTTCTGATAAAGGAAGTGCTGCTCCTGTACCACTTACAACAGTGATATAATTGGTTTTAGTTTCAACATCAGAACCGTCTGTATTTGTTGCAGTTAACGTTACAGGATAAACTCCCGCTGTGTTATAGGTTACAGTTGGGTTTTGTGAAGTTGAAGTTTGTGGTGTAGCGTTTGATCCAAAGTTCCAAGCCCAGCTAGTAGTATTTGTTGATGCATCTGTAAATGTAACGGTTGAACCAGTACATACAGATAATGGCGTTGCTGTAAAATCTGCAACTGGTAGAACAACTGCACCAGCTCCTTTTAAGATGAAATTATACGTTCCTTCATCACAATCATTTGTTCCAAAAGATACATTACCTGTAAATGGACCTCCAGAAGGAGGAGTGAATGTAATCTTAAATGTTGTTGTTGCTCCTGCTGCAACTGTAGTTGTTCCAAAAGTTGTTGTTAAGGTATATCCTGTTCCAGTTACAGTTAAAGGAGGAGTCAATGTAAGATTCGAAGTCCCCGTATTTTTTACCGTGAAAGTTGCTGCTATTGGTGTTCCAATAGAAACAGTTCCAAAGTCGTAATAACCTTCATCAAGAACGTCAACACCAGCTACCGTTACGTTTATCTCAGCAGATGTTGTTGCGTTAAATTGAAAATTATCTACATATACGTTGTTGCCATTATTACCATTTGCGCGAAATCTAAACTTAACATTTTTAGACGTTCCAGTAATGAATGAAGTTAAATCTACTGTTTCAGATCTCCATTGAGATGCAGCAGTTGGAGCAAAGTAATTAGTGTTATTTCCAGATACGGTAGCTAACGTTGTTCCAGATTTATCGTAAATTGGTGTAGCATTCCATGTTGTTCCACAGTCTTCTGAAATTTCTATGAATAGACGTTCATTGCTACCACTCGATTTTTTTTGATAAGCAACATCGAATTTTATATTAGCGGATGAAGCATTACAAGGTAAAATGAAAATTGGAGTTATTAAATCTTCTGTAGAAGTTGAATTGTCCCCAAATCCAGGAAATTGTGCTGTATTGTTGTTTAATTGGCCTGAAATAGAAAAAGCAGATGCTCCTTGCCATTCGTAGCAATCGCTATTTTCATTGTCTACTACCCAACGAATGGTAGGAGGGAAAATATCTCCATCAAAATTTTCTGCAAAAGGAGCATTAAATCCATTTGAAATATAGAATTGAATACTCACTGTATCGTATAATGGATTTGGATCTGGAACTCCATTTGGTAAAGTTGAGTAAGCAGTGAAAGTATGTAATCCAAGTGGAGTTGTAAATGCTGGAAGATTTACGTTTGTTGTAGCTCCTGAAGCTAAATTTCCGCTATAACTAAAAGTAGTTACAGTTCCATTGTCAATTGTGTAAGAAATAGTTGCAGAAGTGATTGTATTGGAACCACGGTTTTTAAGAACAACGGTTGGCGTCAAACTTCCTGGACAATTATCTCCCATTGGGTTTAGAATGTCAATTACAGAAACATCTGCGGGACTAGGAGGAATACATGCATCTGAATTTATCAAAGATAAACGAAGCGGACTACTTTCAAGAACTGTACGCATCCTCATTTTTTGATCTTCGGTGAAAATATCCATACATAAATCATCTGTATAATCCATGTAGTTGTCTATCATATCTGGACCAGCATCTGGAGCAGCAGTACAAGAGTTTGTTCCTGTTGGACAATTGTAATTTGCAGCAGCAGCAAGTGGAGTATCATTACAATAATCATCAACCGAACATCCACCATCTCCCCAAATATGTCGAAGTCCTAACCAGTGACCAATTTCATGTGTTGCTGTTCTTCCTTCATTGTATGGAGCTGGAAAACCAGTCACAGAACTTTTTCCAATAGAACTAGATAGAAACACAACTCCATCAGTGAGGTCATTTTGACTACCACACCCCATTCCTCCAAGCGAACTTGTTGGGAATTGTGCATAACCTAATATTCCACCACTCATATTTACAATCCAGATGTTCATATATCGAGAAGGATCCCATGATGTGGCTGGTTTTATATTGTTGTCAATATACGTTGTAGTAAAAGGACCACTTCCCCATCCACTTGTATTTGAATTGATTCGTTCAACACCTTCTTGTCCAATTGGAAATCCTGTTCCGTCTGGTTTACGTTGTGCTAAACAAAATTCAATTTCACAATCAGCACCAACGGGATTGGTATTATAGCCATTTGAACCTACTTTTCTTCGGTAATCTTCGTTGAGAACATCTATTTGAGATTGTAAAGCAGCTTGAGAAATGTTTGTACCAGTTCCAACGCCATCTGTTCCTTTATAAACTACGTGAAAAATTACAGGAATTTGATAAACACCACCTATTATTCGATGTTGTTTCTTTTCCTGAATAATGCTATCAAGCCAATGATCAAAGTGTTCTGCACTTTCTGCATTTGGATTTTGAGCAGCTCTAATAGCTTCATTTTCTACTGTGTAACAGCGCACAACGCCATTTTGTTGTGCAAATGCACTGGATGTTAATCCTAACGCAAAAATAAATTGAGAAATACGTAAAATTCTTTTCATGAGAATATGTTAGTTAATACATGTGTTTAACTTAATGATTGATTTGTTCAATTATTAAAGTTTTATCACACATGAAATTATAGTTTTAGCATTGCGAATTTATACAAAAAAAAAATACCAATTCAAAAAAAAGTTGTTATTTAACATTTCAATATAATGCTGATTATTGAAAAGTCAAAACCACTTTAGATTATTGATAATTAGCCTTGTATTAGTTGATTTTACTGGTTAATCGAAATGAATTTATACGATTATATCTTTTATTCTTATTAAAAGTCTATCTTTGCACAAAATTTAAAATTTTCCAAATCTAATGGACGATTATTGCCAGAAATGTTAAATCTGAATAGAGGAATCTAATTCACGCCTCTATTCGTAATGAATGAGGATAGTATTATGATGACTTTTTATACAAATAACAAAGGCCTGGTTCCTTCTACTTCTTTTGAACTTAATGGTTGGATAAACGTTATTTCTCCCTCACCAGAAGAAAGAAAATATCTTCTCGAAGAAATAAAGTTACCCGAAGCATTTTATAATGATATTGAAGATTTAGATGAACGCCCCCGTATTGAGATAGAAGATGATTGGTCCTTATTTATTCTTCGTATTCCTGTTAAAACAAACGATGTAAAACTTCCGTTTAATACGGTTCCTCTCGGTATTATTTTTAAAGATCAAATTTTTGTCACCATTTGTTTTCACTCTACAGATATATTGAATGATTTTGTTTCTTATTCTGTTCGAAAAAATATTCGAATTCAGAATGATTTTGAAATGGTGTTGAGAATTCTGCTTTCTTCAAGTGTTTGGTATTTAAAATACTTAAAGCAAATTAATCAATTGATAAAATTAGCTGAAACGAATCTTGAAAAGTCAATTAAAAACGAAGATTTGCAAACGCTTCTTCAAATTGAAAAATGTCTTGTTTTCTTTATGACTTCACTTAAAGGAAACGACATTCTTTTCCACCGTCTTAAAATGATCAAAAGTCAACGTGAAAATTATGATGAAGATTTAATTGAAGATGTTGATATTGAAATTCGTCAAGCGCAAGAAACAACAAGTATTTACAGTAATATCCTTAGTGGAATGATGGATGCTTATGCTTCTGTTATTTCTAATAATTTGAATATCATCATGAAACGACTTACGTCTATTTCTATTTTGATTATGATTCCTACCCTTGTTGCAAGTTTATATGGTATGAATGTTCCCAATGGATTAGAAGATAGTAAGCATAGTTTTATAGGAATAATTGCTGTTTCATTAGTGCTTTCGCTTTTTGGAGCAATAATGTTTAAACGAAAAAACCTATTTTAATAGAGTTAATATGCTGATATTTAGTTAAATAAAAATAGTTTGTTAGCTTCTAACAAGCTGTGCTTAAATTAGCTAATTTTGCGCTCTATGAAAAATATTCGTAACTTTTGTATTATCGCTCATATCGACCATGGTAAGAGCACATTGGCAGATAGATTGCTACAAACAACGCATACGATTGCTGATCGTGATATGAAAAGTCAAGCGTTGGATAATATGGATCTTGAGCGCGAACGTGGTATTACGATAAAAAGTCATGCTATTCAGATGAATTACACCTACAAAGGTGAAGAATATATCTTGAATTTGATCGATACTCCAGGACACGTAGATTTTTCTTACGAAGTTTCTCGTTCCATCGCTGCGTGTGAAGGAGCTTTGCTAATTGTTGATGCTTCTCAAGGTATTGAGGCACAGACAATTTCAAATTTATACCTTGCTTTAGAAAATGACTTGGAAATTATTCCAATTTTAAATAAAATGGATCTTCCTGGTGCTATGCCAGAAGAAGTTACCGATCAAATTATTGAATTGATTGGTTGTGACAAAAGTGACGTTATTCCTGCATCTGGAAAAACTGGTTTGGGTGTTGATGAAATTTTAGCAGCTGTTATTGAACGAATTAAACCGCCAGTTGGAGATATTAATGCTCCACTTCAAGCGATGATTTTTGACTCTGTTTTTAATCCTTTTCGTGGAATTATAGCTTATTATCGTATCATGAATGGCGTTTTGACAAAAGGAGAGAAAGTAAAGTTTGTCAACGCAGGTAGAGAATATTTTGCAGATGATATCGGAATTCTAAAAATGGATTTAGTTCCTAAAAAAACCGTTTCTGCGGGAGATGTTGGTTACATCATTTCTGGAATCAAACAAGCTAATGAAGTAAAAGTTGGAGATACAATTACAACTGTTGCGAATCCATGCAAAGAGTCTATCAAAGGTTTTGAAGATGTTAAACCGATGGTTTTTGCTGGAATTTTTCCTGTTGACACAGAAGATTTTGAAGAATTGCGTTATTCGATGGAAAAATTGCAGTTGAATGACTCTTCCTTGGTTTTTGAGCCAGAATCTTCTGCTGCTTTAGGATTTGGTTTCCGTTGTGGATTTTTAGGAATGCTTCACATGGAAATTATCCAAGAACGCCTTGAACGTGAATTTAATATGACTGTAATTACAACAGTTCCCAACGTTTCTTACAAAGCTTACACCAATAAGCATCCTGATGTAGCTCTTATTGTAAATAATCCTTCAGAATTACCTGACCCTTCTACGCTTAATAGAATTGAAGAACCCTATATCAAAGCACAATTGATTACGAAATCAGAATATGTTGGTTCAATTATGACGCTTTGTATCGAAAAACGTGGTGAATTAAGAAATCAAGTTTATTTGACGCAAGATAGAGTAGAGCTGACTTTTGAAATGCCTTTGGCAGAAATTGTTTTCGATTTTTATGATAGACTTAAAACGGTATCACGTGGTTATGCTTCGTTTGATTATTTCCCAATCGATTATATTCAATCAGATTTAATTAAAATGGATTTGATGTTGAATTCAGAACCTGTTGATGCACTTTCTGCTTTGGTACACAGAAGTAACGCTTACGATTTAGGAAAACGAATTTGTATCAAATTGAAAGAATTGATTCCAAGACAACAATTCGAAATTCCTATTCAAGCTGCAATTGGTGCGAAAATTATTGCTCGTGAAACCATCAAAGCTCTACGTAAAGATGTTACCGCAAAATGTTACGGAGGTGATATTTCTCGTAAAAGAAAATTGCTCGAAAAACAAAAACAAGGAAAGAAACGTATGCGCCAAATCGGTCGTGTAGAAGTTCCACAAGAAGCTTTCTTAGCTGTCTTGAAGTTGAATGATTAAATTCACTCATTCGATTTAATAGTTCATACATTATCTATTGATATTCAATGACTTGTTGTGAGTGAGAAGGTTTTTATTCTCCAATACGGCAAATAAACAATAAAATTGACGTATAAACTACGGCGAATATTTTTTTATACGGCAAATAATACATATATTTGACGTATAAATTACGGCAAATAAGTAAATCAAATGTATTTATATCAAAAAAAGGACTGGCCAAACTTCACTTGGGATCATGCGACATTATTGCCGTATGTTAGTAAAGTACGTGATTTACAAGGAAGATTAATCGGCAGAATGGAAAGTATTGGTTTCAAATTGAGAGAAGAAGCTGTACTTGATACATTGACGGAAGATGTACTTAGATCAAACGAAATAGAGGGCGAATTTTTAAATCCAGATGAGGTAAGATCTTCAGTTGCAAGAAGACTTGGTATGGAAACAGTTGGATTACCAGTAGCAAGTAGAAGTGTAGATGGCGTTGTAGATATGATGTTAGATGCAACTCAGAAATACCAAGAACTTTTAACAAATGAACGGCTTTTTTCGTGGCATGCTGCTTTATTTCCAACAGGAAGAAGTGGAATGTATAAAATAAAGGTTGGTGATTGGAGAAATGATGATCAAGGTCCGATGCAAGTTGTTTCTGGTCCGATAGGAAAAGAAAAAGTAAATTATACAGCTCCAGAAGCTGCTCGATTAAAAGAAGAGATGAATCAATTTATAACTTGGTTCAATACAGATGAAACTACCGAACCCGTAATAAAATCAGCGTTAGCGCATTTGTGGTTTGTAAGCATACATCCATTTGATGATGGAAATGGTCGTGTTGCCAGAGCGATAGCAGATATTCAGTTGGCAAGAGTTGATAGAACGAATCAGCGATTTTATAGCATGTCTGCCGAAATATTGAAATCTAAAAAAGGCTATTATAATATTTTAGAATCGACACAAAAAGGTAGTTTGGATGTAAGTCAATGGCTCGTTTGGTATATTGAACGTTTAATTGATGCACTTGAATCAACGAATAAAACGCTATCCAAAATATTAATTAAAGCGAAATTTTGGGACCTACATAAAACGACGCAATTCAATGAACGTCAAATTGAAATGATCAATCAACTTCAAAGCAATTTTGTAGGTAAGTTAAATTCGTCAAAATGGGCGAAAATAACAAAAGTACACAGAGATACGGCTCGTCGAGATATTCAAGATTTGATGGAAAAAGGTATTTTATTGATTTCAGATGAAGGAGGAAGAAGCACAAACTATATTTTGAATCTTTCTGATCTAAAATAAAAAATAAAGCCTGTAAAGAGTCCATTTATTGTTGATCCAGAACAATGAGGTAGGAACTCGTTACAGGCTTCTGCAAGGAAAAAACCAGTGTTCTTAATATAATAAGAACCATTCTTTACATTAGACGTAAATTGGTTGCATTTGGTTGGCTGAAAACATGTTTTTTTTTAGCTTTTGTTCAAAGTGAAGTAAAAACGAAGTTAAATGTGTATTTTATTGATTGAACAGAATCGTTATTTTTCATCAGAATTTTGTTCAATGAGTTTTGTGAGTGTAATAAACTCTTCCACACTTAATCTTTCAGGTCTTAGTTGAAAAAAATCTCCAGTAACATCAACTCCATTTAAAAGTTGTTTTAATGAGTTGCGCAAAGTTTTTCTCCGTTGATTAAAAGCCATTTTTACAACTTGAAAAAATAATTTTTCATTACAACCAAGATTTTCTCTTGAATTCCGAGTAAGTGCGATGACACCAGATTTCACTTTTGGTGGCGGATTAAAAACATTTTCATTTACGGTAAAACAATAACGAATATCATAGAATGCTTGAAGTAAAACACTGATAATTCCATATTTTTTTGTTCCAGGTTGCTCTGCAACGCGTTCAGCTACTTCTTTTTGAAACATTCCTACTACTTCAGGTATTTGATTTCTGTATTCGAGTGCTTTAAAAAGTATTTGGGTAGAAATATTGTAAGGGAAGTTTCCAACTAGTGCAAAAGGCTCTGTTCCCATTATTTTTTGTAAATCAACTTTTAAGAAATCATTTTCGAAAATACGATCTTCTAGTTGTTTAAAATGTTCTTTCAAGTACTCAATAGATTCTGTATCGATTTCCATAACAGAAAGCTCAACGTTTTCTTTTTTTAGAAGAAATTCAGTTAAAGCGCCCATTCCTGGACCTATTTCTAACGCTTTTTTGTAAGTTGGTTCACTTGAAAGTTCATTGGCTATTTTTTTACAAATATTTTTATCTGTTAAAAAATGCTGTCCTAGATATTTTTTTGCTGTTACACTCATTGTTAGAAACTTTCGATAACATCTAGAAATGTTCTAAAAGCTGCAAATTTTCCTTCAAATTTAGCTGCATGCTCGCGTTGAAGTTTGGGTGCAAAAATATCGTGATATTGTTGAAGTGTGTGTTTGTCTTTACATAAATACGAAATAGCATACGAAAAATGATCATCGTCACTGTGTACTTTTGCTATCTTACTTTCTATAAAAAGTCCTGTAGCCATTACATCTGGAATATGCGTTTTTCGCATCCAATCTAACCATTCATCGTGCACATCTTCGTCGATGTTCACTGTTACATTATATATTATCATAGATTCTTGAATGAAAAAAGAAGTGTGAATTTCTTTAAATCAACCAAAATTAGGAAAAACTTCTAACATCGTTGAATTATAAGCGTCTTTATTACAAAGACACATCCGAATCTCAGTAGTTTTTAGTAGGAAATTATCTCATTAAAAGAAGCTCGCCAGCATATTTCTCAGGCATTCCTTCTTCGTTGATTAATGTTACCACCCAAAGATAAGTTCCTTGTGGAGCAAAATCACCATTCATTGATTTTCCTGTCCATGGAGCAGAAGTGTCTGTAGTTTCATATAGAATAGTTCCTGAACGATCCATAATCGACATTTTGAAACTTACTTCTCTAGCCAAAAGCGCCTTTGGAATAAACGTATTGTTAGTTCCTTGACCTGGAGTGAATGTGTTTTCAGCAAATAGATTATAATCTTCTCGTTGCTCAATGTTTTTCACAAACGTTTTAGTACATCCTAAGCTATTTGTAACGGTAACATTAACAGGGTAAACACCTTGTTTTGTAAGGTAGAAATCAAAATGATTGCCTTGTGTGTTTTTATAATTCAAATTCCATGAAACTTGTTCATCTTTTGAAGTATTCACTTGCAAGTTGTAGTGAGGTTTTGTGTTTTTCGCATCATCTTTAACCGAAATACTTGGCTCATTAATTACATCCACATAAACCGTATAAACTCCAGCAGTATGTTTTTCGCCTAAATTGTCAATTACAATTGCAGTGATATCTGTTGTTTGTTTAGGGTTGATTTCAATTGATTTTCCTTCAAATTTTTCTCCAGTTGATGCATACCATTTAATAGTATATTTTGAATCTACATCTTTAGCAGTCAAAATAGCCGAAGAACCTGCGCATACTTTTGTAGCAGAACACTCTATTTTAGGTGCAACATACTTGTTTTTAGGAATACCTGCATTATTGGATGTAGCTAAATCATTTCCAGCAGTATTATTATTCTCCGTTTTAGTAGGAGAAGTTGCTATAGTTTGATTTACCGCAGTAGCAGTTGCATTATTTTGCATATTCTCAGGTGTAGAATTAATTACACTTGGAACACTGGTATTACTTGTTGTTGAATTATTATTTTTTGAAGATGGAGCAGTTGAAGAGTTCGTTTGAGTTGAATTCGTATTTTCTGTAGTTTGAGTTATTGCTTGAATGTCTTTATGAGCAAGTTTAGTTGTGTCAGCAGGAGTAGTAGCAAGATATACTACACCAGTTATAACGGCAACAGAAAGTGCACCTATCAACCAAGGAGCTACAGTAGCCATTCCTGATTTAGGAAGCTTCCCTTTGATATTATCCCATGCTTTTGGATTGTAAGGTTTTTCATAACCTTCCAAAGCATCTTTGAATAATTGATTAATATCCTTTTTCATTTTCTATTTTGTTAAATCGTTGTTCTAAATGTTTCTTTAAATTGGCTTTCGCCTTAGCTAAATTTGATTTGGATGTACCTTCAGAAATTCCTAAAAGTGCACCAATTTCTTTATGAGAATAATTTTCAATGACATAGAGGTTAAAAACTGCTTGATATGCTGGTGAAAGTTGTTGAACAGCTTCCATGGCGATATCTGCTTTTAATTCTAAAATATCCATTTGCTCTTGTGATTCCATCGCATCTTCTGACAATTCACGAAATACAAGTGCTTCATTCTCTACTAAATAAGGGTCTTTTTTTGCTTTTCGAATAGCGTCAATTGCTGTGTTGACAATAATACGTCTAATCCATCCTTCAAACGAACCCTTAAAGTCAAATTTATCTAGTTTTTCAAAGATCTTAATGAATCCTTCTTGCAAAATTTCTTGAGCGCTGTCATCGTCTTTCATGTAGCGAAGACAAACTCCTAACATTTTACCGTAAAACATTTTGAATAGCTTTTCTTGGGCATTTCGTTTGCCTTTGATGCAATCTTTTACAATGTTCTCTAGTTCTTCGTTCGTCTCTTTCACAAGTTGTTTTCGTATTAATGACGTTACTATTCTCCAATGGTTGCCGAAAGATTAAAACTACATTTAATTTTTCCTTTATAGTCATTACTGTTCGTTATTTTTTCATAAAAAGATTGTTCGTTGAAAATACTATCTTTACTTTTGTAATCAGAAGATTAGTTAATTTATTAAAACAAGATAAAAATTATGAAAGTAACTGTTGTTGGAGCAGGAAACGTTGGAGCTACATGCGCAGACGTATTGGCTCACAGAGAAATAGCGAATGAAATCGTTTTGTTAGACATCAAAGAAGGTTTTGCTGAAGGTAAAGCGTTAGATATTTGGGAAGCTTCTCCAATTAATTTATATGATTCAAGAACTATAGGTTCAACAAATGATTATTCAAAAACGGCTAATTCAGATGTTGTTGTAATAACTTCTGGTTTGCCAAGAAAACCCGGAATGAGTCGTGATGATTTAATCGCTACCAATGCAGGAATCGTTAAAACAGTTACTGAAAATATCGTAAAACATTCACCTAACGCATGTATTATCATTGTATCTAATCCGTTGGATGTAATGACATATTGTGCTTATTTGACTTCAAAACTTCCTTCAAATAAGATTTTTGGAATGGCAGGAGTATTAGATACTGCTCGTTACCGTTCATTTATCTCTTTAGAATTAGGAGTTTCTCCAAAAGATATTCAAGCAATTTTAATGGGTGGGCATGGAGATACTATGGTTCCACTTCCTCGTTATACAACAGTTGGTGGAATTCCAGTTACTGAGTTAATTGCTAAAGATAAATTAGATGCTATTATCGAACGTACTAAGTTTGGTGGTGGAGAAATTGTTAAATTATTAGGTACTTCTGCTTGGTATGCTCCAGGTGCAGCAGCAGCTCAAATGGTTGAAGCAATTATTCGCGATCAAAAACGTGTATTCCCAGTTTGCGCATGGTTATCAGGTGAATATGGAATGAAAGATATCTTCTTAGGTGTTCCAGTTATCTTAGGTAAAAATGGAATCGAAAAAATCATTGAACTTGATTTAAATGCTGACGAAAAAGAATTATTAAAAGAATCAGCTGTTTCAGTTAGAGCTGTAATGAGCGTTTTGGATGATATGAACGTTGTTTCATAATTTCAAACTCAAAATTTATATGAAAACCTTTCGTTTAGTTGCGGAAGGTTTTTTTATGCTTTTACTTCACGTTAGTGAAAGAGACAAAAAATAAAACAAAAACTACCTCTCCTCATTCAATTTTGCGATAAGTTTCGCTTTATCTACAAAATGAAAACAAGTGACAAAAGCACTAATCGTTACACCCAAAATTCCATGGAGATTGATATTTTGACCTGTCAGAAATAAGTTTGGAATTTTTGTTCGCGGATTCATCATAGATTTAACTGGACTGTTACTGTCATTCTGAATTCCATACATTGCTCCTGTTGGATCGCCAATATAATCGCGATAAGTGAGTGGAGTTGAACTATAATATTGCGCAATACTTTCTTTAAAATTTGGAATAATTTTAGCCGCTACTTCAATCACTTTTTGCTCACATTTTTGCTTAAAAGCAATATAATCCGCTTCTCTTTCATTGGGTTCGTGTACCGTACTTTTGGAATGTTCCCATTTCTTTACTTCTTCATAATCCATATAGGTTAAAATAGAAGCTGTTGCAGCATATTCTGAATCTGAAATATCAGGAGAATTAGAAAATAAAAAGCTATGTGGCCAATTTTCATCTACTTTTCCATTTGCATTCCAAACCGTTTCTTCTTTCTCAAAATGATAAATATTACTGTTTTTGTGCAGAAATGTATCTTTTTTGAAAACTACATGCAGTGAAAATGAGGAAGATGTGTTTGGTAAAGATTCAATTCTACTCGTATATGATTTCCTGAAATTAGTCTTTCCAAATGCTTCAATTGTAGAAGCGGGATGCATATTCGAAATAAAGTTTTTTCCTTTGATTTTTTTGCCATTTCTCAAAACCACTTCTTTCACTTTTCCATCTTCGTAAATAGCATCTACAACTTCTGCTCGTTTTAGTATATCGCCTTTTAAACTGCGTATTTTTTTGAGCATCAATTTAGCAATTTGAGAACCTCCATTCAAGCATTTCCAAGCACTTTGGATATAACTATTTACAATTAATGCATGTACATAAAATGGAGTAGAATCTGATTTTCCAGCGTACAAAAGACTATTTCCAGAAAGAACAGCTTGTAAACGTTTATTATCAGTTAGTTTTGTAATAACATCGTGTGCATTCCACGTTAAAAATTCTTCGTTACGATAATCTTTATCCGATAATTCTAAATTGTAAAGCGGAAAATTTTTACAGATAGATTGAATATAATCGCAATAGGTATCAATTGCTTTTTTTTCGTTAGGAAATTGTTCTAGCAAAATACGTTTGAAATTGTCGTATCCTTGACCGAGATGATACATTGTTTTTTCATTTCCAAAATGAATGATATCAAAAGCATCTTCATCCATTTTTTTGATTTTCAACCCTTTCATAATATCAAAAAAGTGAAAAAATCGTTCAAGATGTTGACCTTTTTCTAATCCGCCTAAATAATGAACTCCTGTATCGAAAATTACTTTATTTCTGCTAAAAGTTTGGAGATTCCCACCAATTTGATTGTTCTTTTCGAGTACAATAACCGAATGTCCTTCTTCTGCCAAAATTGCAGCACACGAAAGTCCACCTAAACCAGCTCCTATGATTACAAAATCGTATTCGGTATTGTAATTCATAATTCCTTTTTTAATACAAAAAGTATATTGGAGGTTTTATTCGTTTGTTCAATCTCTAAGTATGATAAGTTCATTTCTTGGGCAAAATCTTTAATAAATTGACGATTAAAAAATGTCAATTCTCGTTCAACTCGATTAAATTTAAATATTTTTGTTGAGTAACGTTCTGTTTGCTCTGTTTTTTTATGTCGACTGGATAAATCATTTACGCCATCACGAATAATTAAAAGCCCGTTGTTATTGAGCGCATTCGTAGCATTTTTAAGTACTTTCAATTGTAAATCTGTGGGTAAATAATGTAATACATCCATTAAGAAAACAGCATCTGTTGGTTCTAGTGCAATTTCAGAAATATCTGCTACTTTGAACGAAATTTTCTCGTCTTTTTGATAGCAATTTTCTGCCAATTCAATTTTCTTTTCGTCGTAATCAACTCCAAAAATCTGTCTATTTGAATTGGCGAATTTGAGGTAATAACTCAAAAATCCATATCCGCAACCAAGGTCAATTATTTTTGTGCGTTCTTCCAATAATTCATTGTAATGCTCATAATTTGATTTCTCAAACATATATTTTATTCTCAAATACCATTCTAATGAAGGTATTTTGTAGACATAGTTACTTAACATCATTGGCCAGATGTAATGAGCATCTTTCTCTCTTTTTTGAATTATTTTGTATTGAGTTTTGAAGTATTTCGATATTTTTTTGTTGCGCTCGTGATAACCTTCTCCAAATGAAGTATCTGTTGCCAAAATACGCGGTAAAGCTTCTACCATTAATGTTCCATTTTTTAAATAGAAATCTGATTTCGCCATTGTTTGATTGAAACCATGAAGTACAATAGGCGTAATGTCTAAGTGTAATTTGTCCGCTAAATAAAAAGCTCCTTTGTGAAAACGGTTGATTTCATCTGTTTTACTTCTAGAACCTTCAGGAAAAATCATGACAGAATAGCCTTTATCTATTTTAGATTTAACAGCTTCTACCATATTTTCAACTCCTTTTTCATTGGGAAGATAATCTAAGAAACGAACGGCTCTTCCGAAAAAGAATGACTTATAAACCCAATTATTCGTCATGAGAATAATGCGTGGATCCAACATAATCATTGCCAAAATATCAATAAATGATTGGTGATTAGCAATAATGATAGAAGGTCTATTGAAGTTCAAATTTTCTTTTCCCAAGACTTTTTTTCGAACATTGAGCATTACATAGAGTTGCGCCCAACTGAAATCACGGAAAAGGTAATGCAATATCTTTTTGTGTCGTTTTCGTCCAAAAGGAATGAGGCGTAGTAAAAGTTGTACTACAGAAATTACGAAACATCCACTTAAGAAAAAGGTGAAAGTGAAAATAGAAATTAATAATCCTGTTAAGGTCCATGGAGCTTTTTTCTTTTCTGTACGATTTGTAATCAACCATTCTATTAAAATAGGTTGAACGAATAATGACATAAATAAAATAGAACTTAAACCAATGATAGAAATTAGTCCAATGCTATGAATTGCAGGATGTTTTGCTAAAAGTAATACTCCAGTTCCGAGAATTGTAGTTGCAGCAGATAGTATTGTACCCGTTTTAAATGAACGCAGATAATTCTTTCCAGTTCTATATTTGATGAGGTAACCTTCCGTTATGAAAATGGCAAAATCATCACCCAAACCAAAGATAAAGGTTGTGATTACCACATTGACTAGGTTAAATTTAATATCAAAAAATGCAGCAAAACCAAGTATCCAAATCCAACTGAGAATCATAGGAATAAAGGTGATTAGCGCTAATTCCATTCGTCCGAAAGTGATCAGCAAAACGATAAATACGATTAGCGTTGAAGCGTATAGAATGTAATTGAAATCGTCATTTACAGATTTAACAATTGAGTTCGCTAAATCTGCTCGATCAAGTACAGTAAATTCATTGTTCTTTCGGAGAATTTGCTTCACTTCGTCCAAATGATTGCGTGGAACAGACAAAATAGATAAGTAAGAAAAGTTATTTCCAGAATGATCTTCTAGCTTGCTTCTAATTTCGTTGATGAGTGTTATGTTGTAATAATTTTGGATAGTCTGTTCATCAATTGTCGATTTAAAATCATCAAAAGCTGTTGGCATATAACCCAATTCTTTTTCAAGTACATCTAAGTGAATAAATAACTTTTCTTTTCTGTTTTTCCAATAGGTTTTCCAAGCGTTTAGTCGTTCTTCTTCTTGTGATCTTGTCAGAACCAATTCTGCTGAATTCAAGAAATTATCTATTTTTCCTTCTTGGTGTAATTGTTTGAGTAGTTGATTTAATTGGATGTTATTATTTTGTGCTTTCTTTTCATTTTTATCAGCAACGGCAACAAATATTCGTTTTTCGTCAGCTGGAATAAAGCCAGTAATCTTTTGTTCGGCGTCATTTATCTCTTTAGGATAGAAGTTGAGTTTTTCTAAGTCTTTCTCAAATTCTACATTTGGTAACTCATAAATGCAAAATATGGAAATAAGTATGGTTGAAATTAAAAACCACTTTCGTTGATTTTTAAAACGAGGTTCCTTTTTTTCTGTTTCTTCTTCAATGATTTCTTTTTCAGATTCTTTTTCCCAGCTTTTTGGAAGAATAACAGGAAGTATGACAAAAACACCCAATAATGTTCCGACTAAACTCAAAGAAGCAAATAAACCAAAATCGCGTAAAATGACAGAATGCGTAAAGAACAATGCTCCAAAAGCAAGAATGGTCGTTAAACAAGCTATAATCAAAGGTTTTGAAATAGCAATTATCGTTTCTGAAATGGAATTGGTATGTTTTAAATGCGTGAAAAAGTGAAATGAATAATCGACAATAATTCCCACGACAATAGCGCCTGTTCCAATGGCTAAACCAGTGATATTTGGATGAATAAATCCAATTAATCCCAAACTAAATAGTACACCAAAAGCTCCAGGAACAAGAAAGAAGAATGGAAGTGTAGCTTTTCTGTAATATAAAAAGAGTAGAAGTAAAATGGCGGTTAATGAAACAACCAAGGTGAGAATAGTATCACTTTTTACTTGTTCTGCATTGGCTAGAGCTATGCGATCTGTTGAAAAATAATCCCACGAAACTTTTTGAAGTTGAAAGTAATTCGTTGACCAAGTTTCTATTTTTTTAAGTGTTTTAAGTTTATCTTTTTTCGTTAGAAAAGGTGTCGAAAATTGTCCGCGAATAACCAAACTACTGTCTTTGGCTAAAATATAATTTCCGTCCATGACATCTAGGGCAGAAGAAGTGTAATTTTTACGTAGATTTAATAATATAGAAGGCACAAAACCAAATGGATCTTTGAAAAGATAAGGTTTTAAGAAAATTCCTTCTGGCGTAAAAAGTTTAGCGTGGTTTTCTTTTATTTTTCGCTCAACAAATTGAAAATCATTGATTTCCTTTGGGATTAAACTTGTGTCTAGATAAGAAGGAATGTGTTGAAGTAAATAAGAATATACTTCATTTGGGTCTTCTGACTCTTGACTGAGTTTTTCAAAACAGTCTGGAAATTGTTTAAGTGCTTCCTTAGAAAAATCTTCGCCTAATCGCTGTAAACTGTCGAATGAAACTTGATTTTTGTTCTCGATAATAAACGTAATGTCTTTATTGACTGATTTTTTATCGAGCAAATGAAAGAAGGAAGAAACGGTTTTATTACCAGTAATAGATTGGTTTAGATCTTGAACTAAATTAATTCTACTTACACCAATGGCTAAAATAGAAGAAGTAAGAATCAACAGACTGTAAAATGCCCATTTATGCTTTCTAAAATATAGGTAGAGTGTAACGAATAGGTTCCTCATTTATCTAGTTGACTGTAACAACAATTGAATTTTAATTCATTGTAAATTAAGGTGTCAAATGTAAGAATATTATTTGTTTTTTGTTGGTGAATTTGTCGTTCTTTCTTTTGAGTAAAACCAAAGAAATGAAACATCATAAAATAAAAACTCCCGAGTTAGAAAGCTACTCGGGAGTTCTCAACTATAACTAGTCATCTATTTTGAAGCTACTAAAACAAAATTAGGAGCAATCAAGGTTGTTTGTTTTGATTCCTCAAATTGTTGTAATCCTTTTTCTAACCATTTTTTGAATATTTCTGGCTCTCCATGATTGTCATAATCTGCTTCACCAACTAAATTATTCTCGTTAAGGTCAACAATTACATACAAAGGTTGTGTAATTTTTTTGTAACGATTGATTTCCATTTGACCGTATTTATCACCAATCGTTTTAATACGTTTTCCGTTGGGAAGTGTAATTTGTTCAGCAATGGGCAATTCTGTTCTATCATCCACATAAAGTGATGCTACAACGAACTTATCGCGTAAAATAGGAAGCACTTTTTCATCTGACCAAACATTGTTTTCCATTTTACGACAATTCACACAAGCCCAACCTGTAAAATCAAGCATTAATGGTTTTCCTTGCGCTTTTGCCCAAGCAAGTGCTTCATCGTAATTTTTTACGGTCCAAATTCCATGTACATTTTCTGCAGAAGCTGGTTGATCTGTTTTCACAGGCGCTTCTCCATGAATTCCATAAGGAGATTCAGCGTATGTTAATGGCGGTGGAAAACCGGACAAACTTTTTAATGGAGCACCCCACATTCCTGGAATAAGATAAAGGACGAATGCTAATACTGCAGTTGCAAATAAAGCACGTCCAACGGATAATTTTTCCATTGGAGAATCGTGTGGTAAACGTATTTTTCCTAAAAGATAAATTGCCAACATTAAGAATAGTGCGATCCAAATTGCTAGGAATACTTCGCGTTCTAATAAATGTGCTTGTACAACTAAATCTGCATTTGAAAGGAATTTAAATGCAAAAGCTAATTCTAAAAATCCTAAAGTTACTTTAACGGTATTGAGCCAACCTCCCGATTGTGGCATAGAATTTAACCATCCTGGGAATGCAGCAAACAATCCAAATGGCAAAGCTAAAGCAAGTGAGAATCCAATCATTGCGATAATTGGTCCAAGTAAACCACCTGTTGCAGATTGCACTAAAACACTTCCTAAAATTGGACCTGTACAAGAGAAAGAAACCATTGCTAAGGTAAATGCCATGAAGAAAATTCCAATTAACCCTCCTTTATCGGCTTTTGAATCTGCTTTATTTACCCAACTATTTGGCAAACGAATTTCAAATGCACCTAAGAAAGAAATGGCGAAAATGACAAATAGGACAAAGAAGGCTATGTTCACATAAACGTTCGTTGACATGGCATTTAAGGCCTCAGAGCCAAATGTAGCGGAGACAATTACACCAAGTAAAACATAGATAACAATGATAGAAAATGCATATAAAATTCCTTTCCGGATACCTTCTGCTTTGGTTTTACTTTGTTTCGTAAAGAAACTCACCGTCATTGGAATCATTGGGAAAACACATGGAGTAAGAAGTGCTAGGAATCCACCGCCAAATGCGATAAAGAAGACAAACCACAATGAATCTTTCGATTCTCTGTTTTCATTATCCAAAGCATCTGTCAATTTAAAATCAACTTTAATTTCTTCTTGATTTTTTGAGATGGTTGAATTTGTATGATTGTAAGCTGTTAAATTCATCGATAAATGAACCATTTTGGCTGTGTCGGCTTCGTTGAATAAGTTGATAATTACTTTAACCGATAACTTACTTTTTATCAGCGTATATTTTTTTCCGTCAACGGTGATTTCATTTCTTGCTCCAGTAATGGTTACACGCTGATCTTTTATTCCTTCACCAGTAATTAGAATAGTTGAATGATTATGAACAGCATCTTCAAAAGGAAAAATAGACCAATTAGAATCTACCTGAATATCTAAAAGCAAAGTATAATTGTCGCCATCGCGATATGCTTTATGAACTTTTATTTTAACAGGTTTAGAGCTTTCAGAGAGTGGGGAATCTGCAACTTCATCGCCATTTTCGTCAACTGTAGGAGATAAAAATTTGTTTCCTTTTTCATCGACTGTATTGTTTGTAGTAGCAGAAGCACTTGCTCCATCACAACCTTTTATGGTAATTTTTTTATCTCTAAATTCTGGTGGAAAACACGACTCTTTACAAGCCATATAACCGTACTCCAGTTTTATATCAAATGTTTTATTGGTTTTGATTTTAATACGTTGAACAAATTTTGCTTTTGGTCCGTGAAAACTACGTTCTGGAATTCCACCATTATTGAAGTCATTTGCTCCAAATTCTTTCACTTTTCCGATTAGTTCATAATTTGCAGAAGGAGCGAATGTAAATTCAGACGGAAAACTAACTGCGCCATCTGGTTGATTTTGAGAATAGACATGCCATCCATCAAACTGATCTACGCTCATAATGACATCTGCTTCGCAGCCATCGTAATTTACAGAGAAATTCCATTTTATTACATCGTCAATTGAAGCTGGTTGAGCAACTACTTGATACGATAAAAAGAGGGAAAGGAATAGAAGTATACGTTTACTTAGTTTCATGTTTAATATTGGTTTCAATAATGATAACTACGCAAAAATAAAAAAATTAGTTTTTCACTATTTTAAAATGAGTAGTTATGCGTAAAGGTAATAAGCTTTGCGAACTAAAATTTGTAAAAATAGAACCAAAAACAAGTTGTTTTTTCGTATTATTGGTTTGCTATTTTTACAAATTTTAAAAATATAACTTATAATAAATTCATTTTCAATAATTAAACTTCTAAATAAACCGTACGTCTTGGATTCTTGAAGTAGGAAGCCAGATGCCGCCTTTGAGGCAAATATATTTTCCTCCAGAAGCCCAAATGGTTGTTTCAACACGTTTAAATCCGTCATCGTCTTTAAAGACAATCGCAACCTTACCATGATGAATATTGCCTAATTTAGTTGCTTCAGCTAACTTTTCTATCAAACCTGGAATCGGCTCCAAGGTTACTGGATTTTTAAAATTCAAAGAAGGAATATCTTCTTTTTGAACAAGGACTGCTTCGCTTGCAATTGATTCATTTTGCATGGTGTAATATATTTAATGAAATGAAAAATTAGTGTGTTTTTCCGAATTCACCAAATTATTTGTGAATAATTTGCAATTTAATTATTTTTTGACTCGATTTTTCAAGTTTCACGGCTTCTGAAAGTCGTATTCCAACTAGCCAAATAATCTTTTCATCGTCGCAAACTACTAATTGCTTCTTTCGTAAATGAAGTTGTATTTTATCGTCAATCAACAACTTACTAATTTTAACTAAAGTCAATTTTCCAAAAGGAATCATTTTGTCGCCATTTTTCAATGAACGAATCTGTAATTTTCCTTTAATTTTATCTGCATCCAAAAAAACGAGTGATTTTTCTCTGCTTAAGTTCGCTTCATCCGATTGAGTTGCCAAAAATGAACCCAAAGGAGTTGCTATCGATTTGCCTAATTCAATAGTTTGGTAAAAATCTTCTGAAATACTATTTTGAGCAAAAAAGAATCCTTTTTTTTCCTTAGTAATTCGGAAATCTCCCAATTCAAATAAAGCGCCGTTAGTTGCATTTCTTAGCTTTTCTAACTCTGATAAATGCATGGAATGACACGAAATTTTCTGAATAAACAGTTGTTTCCACACATCTAATTGCTCATCCCATAAAGTAAAAGGCAACATAAATGAGTTGGGATTCTCTTGTTTATTCAGCCATTGATCTATCTGATTACTCAATTGTACATGCAAGGTTTTAATTTCACTTTGCAGTTCATTGAGTGCAGAAAAGGTTCTTTTATCAATTTCGGCTAACAAAGGCAATACTTGGTTGCGCACTTTATTTCGGGTGTAATCATTTCCTGCATTGCTACTATCTTCTCGCCAAGTGAGTTTATTTTCTTCTAAATAGCGACGAATTTCTTCTTTTTTTACGGATAAAAACGGACGGTAAAATCCAACTCTTTTTTCTGGAATTCCAGTTAATTCAAGCAATTTACCTGAACTTATTGCTGTCATTAGCAACTGCTCTATATTATCATTTTGATGATGAGCTGTGCAAATAATTCCAGTTGGATTTTCTACCAAAACCTCTTCGAACCAGTTATAGCGTAAATCACGCGCAACAGATTGCACATTTCCACCATTTTCTGAGATGGTTTTTCGTGTATCAAACGAGTTGACGCTACATTCAATTCCTAAGTTTTCACAGAAATTGCGCAACCAACGTTCGTCTTCATCCGATTCTTTTCCTCTCAACTGAAAATTACAATGAAGCGCAACAGGATTGATTCCCATTTTGTGCAAAATATGCAATAAGGCAACAGAATCCATTCCGCCACTACACGCCACAAAAACGGGTGAATGTTGACTCAAATAAGTCTTTATTGTATGTTTCCAAGTTTCATTCATGCATACTGGATAAAATTCGGTTGATTTTTACATGACATTCTTCGTATTCTTTTTCTGCTTCGCTCAATATGGTAATTGCTCCACCAACAGCGCATGAAGCTACGTTTTTTTCTTTATTGAACAAGATGGAACGGATCACCACATTCAAATCAAAATCTCCGTCGGGCAAAATATAACCTACAGAACCTGCATACAATCCACGTTGGAAATTTTCTTTTTCTTCAATAATCTCCATGGCACGAACTTTCGGAGCGCCAGTCATCGAACCCATAGGAAAAGTAGCTTGAATAATCTCGTCAAAAACAACATTTTCTCGCAGCTCGCAAGAAATTGTAGAAATCATCTGGTGAACAGTTTCAAAAGAATAAATTTCACATAATTCATCCACATGAACTGTTCCCGAAACAGCTACTTTTGCTAAATCATTGCGTACCAAATCTACAATCATAATATTTTCTGCGCGTTCTTTTGGGTCGTTTTTCAATTCTCGTTTTAAGCATTCGTCTTCTTCGTCTAGAGCGCGTGGACGAGTTCCTTTTATCGGTTGAGAAAGTAATGTATTTCCCGTTTTTTTCAAAAATCGCTCTGGACTTGCTCCTAACATTGTCCAATTTTGCCAATCAAAATAAACTGAAAAAGGAGCGTTCGTATTTTTATTCAATTCTTTGTAAAGTGAAAAACTATTTATCGAGTTGACATTTTCTACTGTGTATTGCTGACAAAAATTAACTTCGTACACATCGCCTAACTGAATGTAGTTTTGAATTTCACGTACTTTTTGCAAATATTCATTTTTAGAAAGCGAAGCTTCAAATGAGTTTTTGATAGGTTGAAAAGAAAACTTAGTTTCCCACCAAGTTTTTAATTCATCCGATTCTTCTCCATAAAACAAGGTCAATTTATCTTGATTCACTTTATATACAGACGTAGGAACAATTAGCACCAAAGTAGGAAAATCACACCAGTTTTTGTGAGATGAATGGAGTTTTTCAATGCTATTTTTTAAATCGTAGCTCAGCAGTACATTTACAAAAGCATTAGCATGTTTGCTCAAGAAACTACGAACAAGCGACCAATCCACAGGATTATTCAATACAAGCTCAGCTTTTACGCCAGCGCTTATAATTGCTGATCCATTATTTGAATTGAAATAGAAAATATTTTCCAACTTGTTTGATTATAAGTTGTAAAAGTAGGAATAATACTAGTAATCTATAGAATGTCTTTTCCTAAAATAGGTTTACACATTTTATGAATTTGAAATGTTATAAAAATGAAAATAGTAATTTTTTTGGGATGATATATTATTCTGGTTAATTGGTTTTTTTTTGTAGAACATGCGGATAAGTTTCATACAACATATCCGCACTACATGTTTAGTCCAAATTTAGGAATTCAATCGGACTTTTTATTCCTTTTATTTAGTGCGATTTGCGTATAAATCTTTGTCGTTGGTGTCCTAGTAAAACTTAAATGTAAGGTAAACAATGAATTATAACTCTCTGTGCGTGTCTTCTAATAGGTCGAGTACAATTTTTACGGGGCTAAATGCCGTTGAGGGAATTTCTACGAAAACAGTATGCCAATCTGCCATACTTCCGTTCCAAAGTCCGGGTTGTTCTACAAATTGAACTGTTTTTCCCTTGTAACGTTTTTTGACAATGAAGTACGATTCATTATCACAATAATCTTCTAAATTAAGTTTTTCTCCATTCAGTCCTTTGATGTCACACGCCATCATTACTGGATTAAAATGAGAGCTTTTTATCATTAAATTATATTGTTGAGAAGAAAGATTGATTTGTGTTTTCTCAATAATTTGTTTCGTAATTGTTTCATCCTTTTTCACCCAAAAAGGCCCGCCACCTGGTTGTCCTTCATTTTTCACCATTCCACAAACACGTCTCGGTTTGTTCATCCATTTATGTAGTTCTTCATCAGAAAGTGTTAAAATGGCATCTGTGTTTTTGGCTAATTCGTATTTCGTTAAAAAAGAACGCACTGCTTCTCTGTCTACTTTTTTGTTTGCAAACAAGGCTTTTAATTCCTCATTAAACTGCATCAAAACACCCGAAATATATTGTATTTCTTCAAGGGGTTGCTTGGCTTGAACTTGGTGTTGGATGTTATCGATATTTTTAATAAAAATAATATCGGCATCTATTTCATTCAAATTCGGTAATAAAGCTCCGTGTCCAGAAGGACGTGAAAGTGGAGTTCCATTATCGAGCAAAAGTGCGTTTCCATCTTCTGTAAAAGCAATGCTATTTGAAGTTGGATTTTGAGAAGAAAATTCTATCGAAAATTCAAATCCACTGATTTCTTTAATTTGCTCTAAAGACGATTCTATAATTTCTTTGAACTGCGGATTTATGGTAAAATGAACTTTAGAAATTCCACCGTTTAGCAAAGCAGCTTGTAAGACTTGCTCTTGAAATGGATTTAAGATGAAATAACCGTATTTGTGAAATGGAATTAATCCTTTGGGAATTTGCCCAAAATCTAAACCACTTTCACTGACAACATAATGTACAAACTGCTCTAAATCAATCTCATTATTTTCTAATTTTGATTTTATAGCCGGAGCTATTTTTCGTGAAAAAGCAAAATCGTCTAAGTGATTTAAAAAACGTTCTACTTTTCCTCTATTTTCATCATCGGGAACTTCTAAGAAATCAAATAAAAATTGAAACATTCTTGAGCCGGAACCCGAAGCAGGAATAAACAAATGAATATGCGTAGAAGCATTTGTGAATTTTTGAATAAAAAAGTGCTTCTCATTTTCTGGATGACAGATAATTCCATCGCCGATACGACATGGGTTTTCTAAAATTACTTCGGGTTGTTTTCCAAAAACTTTTGCGTGTTGAAACTCTTTATTATTTTCAGTAATTGTCATCTTTTAAGTTTAATCGTTACGAAGTAAGTAAAAAAATTCTATCGTTTAAGGTTTTTTTAGTTCATTTGTTGTAATGAATCGATTTACATCCATATTTCACTTTCTGCTTAACGCAAAAAAACGTCATGGAGTACATTCTCCTTACATTTTCTCATTAACAGACGTAGGGTTGAGAACAAAGGTGAGTGAATCCAATCAAAATCAGTTAAATACGTATCGAAAATTTTTGCAAAATAACCCAGAAAAGATAGAGATTGAAGACTTTGGAGCAGGTTCAAAAAAACATGGAACGACTAGAAGTATTCAACAAATTTTTTCTATTTCTTCTTCCAAAAAAAAATATGGAAAACTGTTGTATCAACTCGCCCATCATTTTGAAGTAAAAAATGTATTGGAACTTGGAACAAACTTAGCTTGGGGAACATACAATTTACATTTAGGTGCGCCAGAAGCTAAAATAGTTTCTATTGAAGGTTGTAAAAGTATCTTTGAGTTCAATCAAAAACATTTCCCAAAAACAGAAAATATAGCCTTCGTTCACGCAACTTTTGATGATTATATTGCCAAGTTGACGGATGAAAAATTTGATTTGATTTTTATTGATGGTGATCATCGAGGAGCATCTTTATTAAGATACATAAGTGCATTAAAAAAGCATACACATAATGAAACTATCTGGATTTTTGACGATATTCGCTGGTCGGACGATATGTGGGAAACGTGGAATCAACTTATTCAAGAAAAAGAGTTTCATGTAAGCATAGATATGCTTCGTTTGGGAATTGTAGTTCAACGAGAACAACAAATGAAAGAACATTTTCTCATTCGTCCGTAGTTAACAATTATTAAAAAAATAAAAGATATGAAAGTTTATACCAGAAAAGGAGATAAAGGAGAAACTTCACTCATTGGCGGTACACGCGTTGTAAAATATTCACTTCGCATTGAAGCATATGGAACTATCGATGAATTAAATTCTTATGTTGGCGTAATTCGCGATCAAGATATTCCACAAGAGCAAATTGATACGCTTTTAGAAATTCAAGATAGATTGTTTACAATTGGTTCTAATCTTGCTGCAGATCCAGTTTCTTCAAAAATGAAATTACCTGAATTAAAAGAAGAAGACATCACTTATTTGGAGCAACAAATAGATTTAATGGACGAAACACTTCCTCCGATGAAGTCATTTGTTTTGCCAGGCGGACACCAAACAGTATCGTTTTGTCATGTAGCGCGTTGTATTTGCAGAAGAGCAGAAAGAAGAATTATAGAGTTAGCAGCGCACGAACCTGTTGATCCAATTATTATAGCTTATGTGAATCGATTAAGTGATTATTTATTTGTGCTCTCTAGAAAACTCGTTCAAGTACTCAATGCAAGCGAAGTTCCTTGGAAAGCACGCATGTAAATTCATTGAAAAATAAACACTTTCTGTCTTTCTTTTGCAAAAAATTTGCTTCTATGGAAAAAAAATCTACTTTTGCGCAAAAATCAGATCTAATAAAGTAGAAAATATGTATTGGACATTAGAACTTGCTTCCTATCTTGAAGATGCACCTTGGCCAGCTGCAAAAGATGAATTAATTGACTTTGCTATGCGTGCAGGAGCGCCTTTGGAAGTTGTAGAGAACCTACAAGATTTAGAGGATGAAGGTGAAATCTATGAAAGTATAGAAGACATTTGGCCAGATTATCCCACCAAAGAAGATTTTTTCTTCAATGAAGATGAATATTAAATTCTTATAACTTAACCCTGAATCATTCAGGGTTTTTTTATGTCAAATTGACAGTAAAAAAACTTGGAATAATTTTAGTGTAAATAGCTGTGAAATAAATTATAAAACTATACTATCAAACCGATTATTACAGTTATTTTTGGGCTTTTGATATTTAATAAAACAAAACAATGGCAGGCGGCATATTAAGCAAAATTTTTGGTGATAAAACACAGAAAGACAGAAAGATATATCAACCGATAATCGATCAAACAAATGCATTTTTTGAGCAATATAAAAGTCTATCAGATGATGAACTTAGAGCAAAAACACCTTACCTTAAAGAAAAAATTCGCGTAGCTACTCAGCCATTAAACGATGAAATAGCAGAATTAAAAGCGAAAACGGACAATCCAGACTTAGAAGTATTGCACAAAGAAGCCATTTTTCAAAAGATAGATGGACTTGAATTAGATGTGAATGTCAAAATCGAAGAAATTTTATTAGAGATTTTACCAGAAGCATTTGCTGTTATCAAAGAAACTGCACGTCGTTGGGCTGAAAATAAAGCGTTAACAGTAACTGCAACAGATTTTGACAGAGACTTAGCAAAAAAGAAAGACGGAATTGACATTCAAGGAGACAAAGCGGTGTGGAAAAATGCATGGACTGCTGCTGGAACTCCAGTAGAATGGAACATGGTTCACTATGACGTTCAAATCATGGGTGGAGCTGTACTTCACAAAGGAAATATAGCAGAGATGCAAACGGGTGAGGGTAAAACATTGGTGGCAACACTTCCTGTTTATCTAAATGCATTAACTGGAAAAGGAGTTCACCTTGTTACCGTAAATGATTATTTAGCAAAACGTGATGCTGAATGGATGGGGCCACTTTACCAATTTCATGGTTTAACGGTGGATTGTATTGATAAACACCAACCTAACTCAAACGAAAGAAGAATAGCTTACAATTCAGATATTACTTTTGGAACCAACAATGAATTTGGTTTTGATTATTTGAGAGATAATATGTCAGGAACACCTGATCAATTAGTGCAACGCAAACATCATTACGCAATTGTCGATGAGGTCGATTCTGTATTGATTGATGATGCACGAACTCCATTGATTATTTCTGGACCAACACCAAAAGGAGATGAGCATGAGTTTCATTTATTGAAACCACGTATTGAAAAATTGGTGAATGCTCAACGAAAATTAATTACGGAAGTATTGGTAGCTGCGAAAAAACAATTGGCTTACCTGAACAATGAAACGGCGCAATCTGCTGATAAAAAAGTAGTGAAACAACAACTTGAAGAAGGTGGAATAGCACTTCTTCGTGCTCACCGTGGACTTCCAAAAAACAAAGCATTGATTAAGTTTTTAAGTGAGCCAGGAATTAAAGCGCAACTTCAAAAAACCGAAAATTTCTATATGCAAGAGCAAAATAAGCACATGCCGGTTATCGACGTAGAGCTTTATTTTGTGATTGATGAAAAAAATAATTCGATTGAATTAACTGAAAAAGGAATTGATTTAATTTCTGAATCAGAAGGAGCAGATTTCTTTACTTTACCAGACATCGGTTCTACTATTGCCGAATTAGAAAAACTAAATTTACCTAAAGATGAGTTGATTTCTAAAAAAGACGATTTAATTCGCGATTTTGGAATCAAATCTGAGCGTATTCACAGTATCAATCAATTACTTAAAGCGTATACACTTTTCGAAAAAGAAGTAGAATATGTTGTTTTGGACGGTAAAGTGAAAATTGTAGATGAGCAAACAGGACGTATCATGGAAGGTCGTCGTTACTCAGATGGATTACATCAAGCAATTGAAGCGAAAGAAAATGTAACCGTAGAAGATGCGTCTCAAACGTATGCAACTGTTACACTTCAAAATTATTTCCGTATGTACCACAAATTGTCAGGAATGACAGGTACTGCAGAAACAGAAGCAAAAGAATTTTACGATATTTATAAATTAGATGTTGTTGCAATTCCAACGAATCGTCCGATTACACGTAAAGATGATCACGATTTAGTGTACAAAACTGCGCGTGAAAAATACAATGCTGTTATTGAAGAAATTGAACGACTTGTAAGTCTAAAAAGACCTGTTCTAGTTGGAACAACAACTGTTGAAATTTCAGAATTATTGAGTAGAATGCTCAAAATGAAAGGAATTAGTCACAACGTATTGAATGCAAAACAACATCAAAAAGAAGCAGAAATAGTTGCTGAAGCAGGTAAAGCTGGAACTGTAACCATTGCAACCAATATGGCTGGTCGTGGAACAGATATCAAACTTGGTGAAGGAGTTAAAGAAGCTGGAGGTTTGGCGATTATTGGTACAGAAAGACATGATTCTAGACGTGTTGATAGACAGTTAAGAGGTCGTGCTGGACGTCAAGGAGATCCAGGTTCATCACAATTCTTCGTTTCATTGGAAGATGATTTGATGCGTAAATTTGGTTCGGATAGAATCGCTAAAATGATGGACCGTTTAGGTCTAAAAGAAGGAGAAGTTATCCAACACGGAATGATTTCAAAATCTATCGAACGTGCGCAGAAAAAAGTAGAAGAAAATAACTTTGGTGTTCGTAAAAGATTACTTGAGTATGATGATGTGATGAATGCACAACGAAAAGCGGTTTACAAAAAACGTAAAAATGCTTTATTTGGCGATCGTTTAGATTTAGATGTTGCCAATATGTTCTACGATTCATCTGAAGAGATTGCTCAAAATGGGTTAGCTTCTAAAGATTTCGACATGTTTGAATTAGAACTTTACAGAAACCTTGGAATTGAATCTCCAGTTAGTAAAGATGAACTTCAATCTTCTAATCTTGAAGCGTTAACAGAGAAAATATACGATGCAGCAACGGAACATTATAACCGTAAAAATGAAAGACTTATAACTACGGCTATTCCAGTTGTGGAGCAAATTCGCTCTAATCCAAACAATAATTTCCAAAATATTGCTTTTCCAATTACAGATGGAATAAAATCGATGCAACTTATCGTTAATATGGACGATTCGATTAATTCGAAAGGAAAAGTAATTGTAAAAAGTATTGAGAAAACAATTACACTTGGAATAATTGATAATGAGTGGAAAGAGCATTTACGTGAGATGGATGAATTACGCCAATCAGTTCAACAAGCTGTTTACGAGCAGAAAGATCCACTTTTAGTTTACAAATTAGAGTCATTTAATTTGTTCCGCGAAATGATGTCACGCATCAGTAGAGAGATTTCTGAATTCTTAATCAAAGCAAATTTACCCGATAACGATTCGCAAAATCAACGTATTCAAACAACGAACAAAGCGGACGTTCAGGATAACTATTCTAAAGCGAAAGAAGTGAGTCAACAAAGCCAAAACACACCTCCATCTCAAGTTCAAGGAGGAAGACAAGGTTACCAAGAAGCGATGGAGAACTCTTACCAAGAGCGACCAAAACAACAACCCGTAATTGCAGAAGCAAAAACAGGTCGCAACGAACCTTGCCCTTGTGGAAGTGGTAAAAAATACAAACAATGTCACGGTAAATAACTGATTGAAAATAAATTAGGAAAGACTACTCATTTGAGTGGTCTTTTTTATTTGGGGGAAATTGCAGATTTATAATTCACAATTTGTAATTAAAAACCCCACAACTCCCAAGACTTCAATGCTTGTTGTTTAAGCATTGTTTCACCATTTAAGGTAACAGCTCCCAACGATTTTGCAGCTTGTAATAATTTTGTTTCTGCTGGGTTGTAAATCAAATCGATCACCAAATGTTGAGGTGTAAAAAAGTTTAAAGGAATAGGCGGACATTCTTCGAAATTAGGAAACGTTCCAAGTGGAGTACAATTTACAATTAAAGGACAAAATTTTACCATGAGTTCATACACCTCATTCAAATTATATTCTCCTTTTTTTGGATTACGAGCTGCTGTAATAATATCTAAACCAATATTTTTCAATACATAAGAAATAGCTTTTGATGCTCCGCCATTTCCTATAATTAATGCTTGATGATGTGTATTGAGTAGAAAAGGCTTAATCATTTGATGAAAACCAAATGCATCTGTATTTGCACCAATTTTCTTTCCATCTTTAAAGATAATGGTATTTACAGCGCCAATTTTTGCAGCCTCTTCGGTCAATTCATCTAAATAAGGAAGAATACTTTCTTTGTAAGGAATCGTAACATTTAGTCCAGAAAAAGATTGTTTTTCAAGTAATGTTGGGAATTCATCGATGGATTTGATTTCTAATGATTTATAACGAGCATCAAGTGCATTTTTGGCAAAATAATCGGTGAAGAATTTTTGAGAAAAAGAATGTGCCAACGAAGCACCAATCAATCCAAATTCTCTCATGCTTTTTTCATTTTTGCACGCACTAGTTCAATAATCATTGGAACGATAGAAATTCCAATAATTCCAAAAATCACCAATTCGAAATGCTCTTGAACGAAAGGTAGAGTTCCGAAGAAATAGCCCAATAAAGTTAAACCTAAGACCCAAGAAATTCCGCCGATTACGTTGAATCTGAAAAATTTACCGTAGCTCATTTCGCCAATTCCAGCAACAAAAGGTACAAAAGTCCGCACTATAGGAACAAATCGAGCAATAATAATCGTTTTTGGACCATGTTTTTCATAAAACTCATGCGTTTGGTCGATGTATTTTTGTTTTACCAATTGTCTTCCTCTGATTTTCCATTGCAATACTTTTAGTCCGATTGATTTACCTAGGAAATAATTAACACCATCGCCTAAAATTGCTGCAACCATTAAAAGCACAAGAACTAAAGTCAGATTCATGTCTCCCATAGCGCAAAAACTACCAGCAGCAAAAAGAAGTGAATCTCCAGGTAGAAAAGGCATGATAACAAGTCCTGTTTCAACGAAAATAATGAGGAATAAAATGACGTAAATCCACGTGCCATAATCTTGAATCATTGCTCGAAGATGGTCATCTAGATGTAAAATAAAATCAAACAATGAATGAATAAGATCCATGATGCAGTATTAATAAATTTCGTACGAAGGTTGGGTGATATGCATGTAAGCTTCTATTCCTCCTTCAACTACATAAACTTCAGTAAAGTTATATTGCGTCGTTAATAAATTAGCTACTGCAGAAGCGCGATTTCCTGATTTACAAACTAAATACAAAGGAGTTTGAGCATTCAATTTATTCAGATGATCCACAATATCTCCCATGGGAATATTGATGTTTTTTGTTTGAACAGAACACAGCGCGTACTCATACGGTTCTCTAACGTCAACCACTTGAACAGTATCATTTTCCTTTACCAATTCAATGAATTTTTCAGACGAAATCAACTTCATAACTTTAAAAATTTCTAGCAAAAGTAAGAAATTAAGGGTATTTTTGACTGTTTTTATAAAGATACATTTATGAAACTAATAAAACAGCAAGAAATCGCACAACATGCAATGTCTATCTATGACATTACACCTTTTTCTGAGAATTCATTTTTTTCTGGTGGAGCTGATAAAGTCGTTGTTTTGTGGAGTGCAGAAACGGGAGAGCAAATGCCCATTACCATAAAAACAGAACAATCTATTTATTCACTAGCGTTTCAACAACCTAATATTTTATCGATTGGATTATCTAATGGAGATATACATTGGGTTGACACAGAAAACAAAACAGAGATTAAATATTTCAAAACGCAACATCAAGGAATTTTCCGTCAACTTTGTTTGTCGAATTCACAATTACTTGTGATTGGAGATGCTGATGGTAATTTAATGATTTGGGATTTAGTAGAAGCTTCGCTGCAGTTAACCATTCCATTTATGTGTGGAAAAATTAGAGGAATTGAGCAATCACCTGATAATTCTACTTTAGCAATTGCTTCACAAGATGGAAAAATACGCATTTTGGAAACCAACTTTTTCAATGTGAAAAATGAGTTTTTTGCACATCAAGACGGAGCGAATGTAGTGCGATATATTCCCAACAATCCAAATATTATCATCACTGGAGGAAAAGATGGTTATTTACGTGTTTGGAATGAACTAACAGGTGAAAAATTAGAAGCTATTCCAGCTCACAATTATGCAGTTTATGGAATTGTGTTTTCCCTAGACGGCAACTATTTCGTTACATGTAGCCGAGATAAAAGTATTAAAGTCTGGGAAACCAATAGCTTTAAGATGCTTCAAAAAATCACTTTCAAAGAAGGCGGACATCGACATTCTGTCAACCAACTTTTATGGATGAACAATCGAGTTGTCAGTTGCAGTGACGATAAGAGAATTATTATTTGGGGAGTGGAAAACTAACCCAAAACCTTACTTAAAAGAAGCTTTTCGAATCTCTTGAATCAAGTTCCATTTGGCATCTTCTAATTTAAAAATCGGAATATATCGTCCATTACCAAGCTCTGCAACACCGCGCATTTCATCTTCGTCTTTAGGATTATTTTTTATTCCAACCACACTTAGTATGTAGCCTTTCTTTTTATACTTTTTCATTTCTTTCTTGTAATCTTCTGATTCTCTGTTGAAAGCTCCATCTGTAACTACAATAATTTCATTATTTCCATTTTCGATATAACCACTTCTAGCTTGTTTATAGCCTAACTTAATTCCAGCGCCACCAGCGGTAAATCCACCACCTTTTAGGTCATGAATGATCTTTTTAATTTTGTCGACATCTTTACCAGAAGCGTTTGAAAGAATGACATTGGTATATGAAGCATACGTTACAATACTGATATTATCTTGTGGACGAATATATCCTGCCAATTCATTCAACGCATATTTCATCAATTCCATTCTATCACCTGTATTCATGGACATAGAAATATCTAAAACAAACACAATATTGTTTGGTTTGAAGTACTTTTCATCAAATTCTTCCATTGGAATATTCGCTAATTCTGGTGGAACGTCTTTTAATTCAGTAGAATCAATATTTTGAAAAATAGGAATGATGGGTTCTTCTTTAATCTCAGCGATTGTTACCGTATCTTTTTCAGGTTTTACTTCTGCAATAAGCTCTGTTGTATCCACTTTTGGAAGAATAGGGTCTGGAATAACTTCAGGAATAGTTTCTGCTGGATTTCTAGTTAATTCGAGTACAACATAATTATTTTCTGGATTGATATAAGTTCCTTTTTCCGCAGGAAAATAACCTGTATGTCTACCGTAAAAATAAAGATATCCAATACTTCCTTTTTGTTGAATATTTCCATCTTTATTCGTTTTCCATTGTCCAATTAAAGAACCATTTTGTACAAAAGAAACCACTGATTTACTCAAAGGAATTCCACTTCCTTTTTCGACGGTTACTACCGTTAAGTCAAAATCTGTTGATGTAGCTTTTTGTGGATTTCTACTAAAGTCTGGACAAGCTTGAAGTGCGCTCGCTAAATCGAGTTCTTTGATATTTCCACTCAATCTTAATGTAATAGGATTCATTTTGTCACTCACGTAAACATCAACTTTGTAGTTAAATGGACCTTCTTCTTTTGGGTTTACTTGAAAACGAACGATAATCGTATCTCCAGCAATTATGGCATCACCTTTACTGATAGAAGTGACTTCTTTTGGTTTATCTACGCGTAATAAATATGCTTTTTTAGCTCCATTATTTGTGATGTAAAAATCAACAAAACGCTCTGAATGTCTTAACAATGTACCAAAGTCAAAACTTGTTTTATCAATTGAAGTTTGAGAAAACACGCAAGTAGAAATAAATAAAAAGCAAAAAAGTAATCTGTGCATAAGGTTTAATTTTCTGAATGAAGGTAGTAAAACTTAGACAAACTAAGTATCAAAATACATTCCAAATTACTTTTACGAAGTATTAGAAAAAATATTTATTTAAACAAGGTTTTAAAATCCCCTGTGATTAAAGAAAGATTGAGTTCTGCAGTTTTACACATTAATTGAGCTAGAATAAAACGGCTATTTGCTTCAATGATGCTAAATTGGATTTCTCTCAATTCTAAATTAGTAATACTTCCCGCTTTAAAAGCATTTTCAGCAATTTGAAAATTCAATGAAGTTTCATTCATATTGCGTTGTTCCATTTGTAAATTACGTTTTGCCCATTCGTATTCATTAAACGATTTTCTCAATTCTGTTTGAATCGTTAACTCTTGCTGTTCCTGAGCTATTTCTGCATTTTCTAGCTGGATTTTATTGTTTTTCAGATTAGTATATTTGGTTAATCTATCCAAAATATTCCATGTTAAACCGATTCCAACTCCAGGTCCAAGTGAACTACTCGAAAGCATAAATCCAATTTGACTTTTAGATTTTCCAAAATTGTATTGTCCGAAAAGGCTTAATTGCGGATAAAAATAGGATTGAGCTTCTTTTTTTTCTTTTTCTCGTAAAGCAATGGTTGATTTTGAAACTAGGAGGGAAGTACTTTGCGCTTTTGCACTTTCGTAGGTGGTTTCCCAAGAAAGTTCATCATTACTTACTATTTCACCTTGAATACTAATCGGAGAAGCTGGATCTTTTGCAAGAAACATGTTTAAATCAGCTTTTAAATTTTCGAGTGTTTTTATACTGGTGAGATAAACTGAACTATCAGCAGATAGATCTAAACGAGATTGGATCAACTGAATTTCACTCGCTGCACCGTTATTCTTTTTCAATAACATTAAATCATAACGTGCTTTAGATAACTCTAATCCTTGTTTGTAAACATCATTCAATTTTTCTTGTTGCGACAAGGTGTAGAATAGGACAGAAGCTTGATAGATCTTCATTTCCATCTCTGCTGTTAGGTTTAATGTGGAGAGTTCTTCTAAAATGTCTAGTTTTTTATCCGTAGCAAACATTCTAAATCCATCAAAAAACGTCCAGTTAAGCGCAATACCAGCATTTGTTGAAGTATTTATTGCTCCATTCGCTTGTTTGATATCGCCACTAAAATATTCTTGACGTGTATTTGTACTGCTAAAATTTTGATTTGCAGTGATATTAATCGTCGGCAAATAACCTGCGTTACCAGGATTATTATTGTTTTTAGCAATTTGTATATTATTCTTAAGGATATGAATACCGAAATCGTGTTCCAGCATTTCTGCAACGTATTTTTCGAGTGTATACGGTTCTTGTGCATGAACTGCACTCAAACAAAATATACTGAAGATGATTATATATCTCATTCTTTTTTCTTCTTAACAGTTAAATAAATATAAAGCCCTGGAATGACATACAATGTTAAAACCAAGGCAAAAAGTAATCCACCGATAATAGAAATTCCCATTGGGATTCTACTCGTTGAAGCTCCACCCAAAGCAAGTGCAATCGGTAAAGCTCCCAAAATAGTTGCCAAAGAAGTCATCAAAATAGGACGGAAACGTTTTGTAGATGCATCAATAATTGCTTCCAACACAGGTAATCCATCGTTTTTGCGTTGATTGGCAAATTCTACGATAAGAATTCCATTTTTGGTTACTAATCCCACTAAAACGATAATACCAATCTCAGAGAAGATATTTAAAGTTTGTCCGAAAATCCAAAGTGAGAAAACAGCTCCAGATAATGCCAATGGAACGGTAAACATAATCGTCAACGGATCTGAGAAACTTTCAAATTGAGCAGCTAAAACTAGGTAAACCAATACTAAAGCAAGTAAAAAGGCAAAAACTAAACTACTTCCACTTTCCTTAAACTCTTTTGAAGTTCCCGCTAAACTGGTGGTGAAATCTTCAGTTAAAACTTCAGATGCAATTTTTTCCATTGATTCGATACCGTCACCAATTGTTTTTCCTTCGACAGGAGAAGCGGAAACGGTTGCAGAAACATATCGATTGTATCGGAAAAGTTGAGGAGGACTAGATTCATTCCTTACATCTACCAAATTACTTAACGGAATTAATTCACCTGATTTACTTCGAACGCGAATTTCTTTTAAATCACTTGGATCATCGCGTTTGTCTTTTTTAGCTTGTCCAATAACTTGATATTGTTTTCCATCCATGATGAAATAACCGTATCGTTGTCCTGAGAAGTACAATTGCATAGTTTCTGCAATTTCTTTTACAGAAATTCCCATGCTCATAGCTTTATCGCGATTTATTTTAACTTGTAATTCAGGTTTATTGAATTTCAAATCTACATCTACCACTTGGAAAGTAGGATCATTACTCGCTTTATCCATGAATTTAGGTAAAGCTTCTTTCATTTTTTCCAAAGTTGGAGCTTGAATTACAAACTGTACTGGAAGTCCTGACATTCTTCCTCCAATGGTTTGTTCTTGCGTCACAAATGAACGTGCGAAGTTATATTTCTGAACAATTGCCGTTAATTCATTTGCGATTTCTTGTTGCGATTTAGTTCTTTCTGAAGGCGGAACAAGTGTAATTCTCAAAAAGCCTTTATTAATAGAAATAGAAGAACCAAAGCCCGGAGATGTAACCGATAAAAGTGATTGTACTTCTTTCATGGTATCCGTTAATTCCATTAATTTTTCTTGATACGCATCCATTTGCTCAAAAGAAGTTCCTTCTGGTGCGGTTGACATAATGGATAACCTACTTTTATCTTCTAACGGAGAAAGTTCAGATTGTAAACGTGAGCCACAGAAATAAATAAGTACAATAGTAACCCCCATTAAAATGAAGGCAATCCACGGTTTTGTCATGAATTTCGTCAATGACTTTTTATAACCATTGATCATTTTCACAAAGAAAACTTCGGTAGATTCATAAAAACGAGAATGACGTTCTCTTTTACGCAGTAATTTAGAACTCATCATTGGAGTCAATGTAAGCGAAACAAAGGCAGATATAATAACGGAACCTGCTACTACAATTCCAAATTCACGGAATAACCTTCCAGTAAATCCTTCCAAGAAAATCACGGGAAGAAATACTGCGGAAAGTGTTATTGTTGTGGATATAATCGCAAAAATAATCTCTTTTGAACCTTTGTGTGCTGCCATTTTTGGATTTTCACCAGCTTCTACGCGACTGTATATATTTTCCATGACGACAATCGCATCATCGACGACGAGTCCCGTTGCTAAAACAATTCCTAACAAAGTTAAAATATTAATGGAGAACCCAGAAATGTACATCACGAAGAATGTTCCAATCAAGGAAATTGGAATAGCGATTACTGGAATCAACGTCGTTCTCCAATCGCGTAAGAATAGGAAAATAACCAATACAACTAAACCAAATGCAATTAAGATGGTGTCTTCCACTTCTGAAATAGCGTGGCGTATATTTTCGGTGCTATCAAGTGCTACACCCAGTTCTATATCGTCTGGTAATTCTTTTTTAATTTGGTCAACACGTTTGTAAACTGCATCCACAATTTCAATGTAGTTACTTCCTGGTTGCGGAGAAATAGCAATTCCAATCATTGGAATTCCGTGATTTCCACGTAAAAGCGTTCGCTCATTTTCTGGAGATAAACTTGCTTCTCCAATGTCTTTTAGTCGAATGATAGAACCTTCACGTTCTGCAATAATTAAGTTGTTAAACTCATCTTCTGTCGTAAGTCGACCAAAAGTTCGAATCGTTAATTCTACATTATCACCTTCAATTCTACCAGAAGGAAGTTCTACGTTTTGAGATATAAGTGCGTTTTTAACATCAGTTGCTGTAAGTTGATACGCGCTCATTTTCTCTGGATCGAGATTGAATTTCATCGAATATTTCTTCTCTCCCCAAATTCGGATTTCACTTACACCTTTTATAGTTTGTAGACGTTCCTTGAACACATTAATTCCAAGGTCGGTTAACTGTAAAAGTGTTCTTTTATCACTTTGTACTGTAAGAGAAAAAATAGCATCTGCATCTGCATTTGATTTCGCAACTACCGGTGGATCAGCATCCGTTGGTAAGTTTTTTACAGCTCCAGAAACTTTGTCTCGAACATCATTTGCCGCTGCATCTAAATCCATGCTCAAGTCAAACTCAACTGTGATAGAACTTTTACCATCACTACTTACTGAACTCAATGTTTTAATTCCCGCAACTCCATTAATTGCTTCTTCTAATGGTTCAGTTATTTGAGATTCAATGACATCTGCATTTGCTCCTTGGTAGACAGTTTGAACCGTAATAATCGGTGGATCTACTGATGGAAATTCACGAACTCCGAGTGTGCTAAATCCAATAACTCCGAATATGATAATTATAATGGATAGTACCGTGGCTAATACTGGCCGGTCAATACTTGTAGATGAAATACTCATAATCTAATTCTTTTTAATCGTTACTGGCATTCCTTCTTTTACTGCTAATAATCCAGAAACAAGTACAGTATCTCCGGGTTTTATGTCTCCCATAACTTGAACTTTATCTGCTGTTCTAATCCCTAATTCTACTGGAATTTCGTGAACACTTCCCGAACGAATTACCCATATTTTTTGTCCTTTTAAAACGGGAATAATACTTTCTGTAGGAATCATCATTGCATTATCCTCTGTTCCTAAGTCGTAATTAACAGAAACAAATGAACCAGCAATAAAACGTCCGTCATTTTTCAAGGTAGCACGAATCGTTAACATTCGAGTGTCTGCATTTATAAAGGGTTGAAAAGCAAATACTTTACCGTGATAATCTGTACTGTCTTTTTGTGTTCTAAATACGATGTCTTGACCCATTTTAACTGCAGAAGCATATATTTCAGCAATAGAGAATTCTACTTTTACTACATCGTCTTGAATAATTGAAGTGATGAGCGTAGAAGGAGTAATATATGCACCTTCACTAATGTGTCTTAAACCAACTGTTCCAGAAAATGGAGCACGAATTTGTGCTTTTGAAATTTGTACATTGATCAAATCAATTGCTGCTTGAGTAGATGCTAAATTAGCAGAAGCTTTTTCATATTCTTCTTGACTTAATCCATTTGCATCAAAAAGTGTTTTTTTACGTGCTTCGTCTTTTTTCGCTAGACTTAAATCTACATCTAATTTCTTCTTTTGTGCTTGAAGAATGTCAACGTCCATTTGAATTAACAATTCTCCTTTGCGTACTTTTCTTCCTTCCTCGAAATTTATTTTTTGAACTCTACCAGAAATTTCACTGTATAAATCCACTTCTTCAGATGGAATAATAGTCCCTGGAACATCAATGCGAATGGGAACGTCGCTAGTTTCAATTGTGTAAACTTCAACAGCCATTTTTGAACCTTTTTTAGCATCCGTTTTTTCTTCCTTTGATGAATTACACGAAACAAGAAGTAAACATCCTATTCCCCAACTAATGTGTTTGATCATTTTTTTATTCTTTTTTTTCTACTATAAAATACTTCTATTTCTTCCACAGGTAATACCATTACTTGTTTCACTAAATTGATAAGTTCTGGTTTAAAATCTTCTTGCATATTTTGCTGTAAAAAAGAAATAAAAAGAGCGTCTGTCTTTTGTATTGCTTTTTCAATTTTATCTATCCAGGGTTTTGCTTTTTCTGTAATGCAAAGTAAATGCTGTCTTCTATCTTTTGGATTTATAGTTCTTTCAATTAAGCTTTCTTTTTCTAAAGAATCAATTATCCGTACAATACTTACTTTATCGGATAATAAATAATCGGCTAATTGTTGTTGACTGATTTTTCCAGAGTATGTCGCAACTAAAAAAAGAGGATAGAAATAGCGTTCAACAGGACTATCTTGGAGTTGTTGAGCTAAAAAACCGATGTATTTTTTTGTGAGAACACCAAAAATACGACCTAATGGTAATTGATTATAACAGCTATCTTTCATATAGTTACCATGTAAATGGTTTACAAAGATAACTATTTTATAAAGCGATGAATGACTTTAACAAAAATTAGAACAGTTTAAATTGTTACTAATTGGATATGAAATATTTATTGAATTAAAATACCAACTTGGTAGTAATTGTTAACGCTTCCCAATACTTTATAGTTGATATAAAACGATTCGCTCCAATCGATAAATGCTTTAAATTCATGCAGAGGAACATTGAATTCATCGAAGAAAATAATATCTCCTTTTCGTAAATAAGGAGTTAAAAGAGTAAGAACATACAAGGTTGCTGTATAAATATCCGCATCCATGTGAATTATTTTTCTTTTCTCTGATTGATAAGAAGTTAAAAAGGGTAGAAGTGTTTGCTGAAACAATCCTTGATAAAAAGTATGTCTATTATCCTCTATTTTAGGAGGCTCATTTCCATTACTCATATCACCTTTTTTGAATGCGCCCCAATCTTCTGGTAAACCTGTAAAAGTGTCAAATCCATAAAAGCGAGCACCATCATTTTTGAGACGATTAATCCACCAACGAAATGAATTTCCCGTTGAAACGCCAAATTCTAAATAATCGATAGAAGTATCTAGTTTTTGAGCTTCGATGATATGTTCAAATAATTGAAAACGTTTTGCATAATCGAACTTAGGCGAGTAAAAATCGCACATTCCCATGGGAGGATTTTGTTTCCTCCATCGAGACATTTTTGCCATATACGTGAGAAAAGAGAACGTTTTTATAGGAATTAAAACATGTAAACGAAGTGCTAAAAATAATCCCTTAACTCTTCCTGGTAGTTTGCTAAATCTTCTCATTAACTCAATATTTTTTAAGCAAAGATAATTTTTTATCAATGTTAACCGTATTTCCTTCAAATCGTTTTTGTTAAACTGACAAAAGAACGTATTAACTGACAAATTGTCTATCATTTAATGCTTAATTAGAGCTATTTGACAGTAGAAATAGCAAAATATCTAATGGCATAATGATTGAACAAACAGTTTTCGAAATAAAAAAGATAATTAATAATACAAGTAAAAGACATGGGAAAAATAATTGGAATTGACTTAGGAACAACCAACTCTTGTGTTTCGGTTATGGAAGGTAACGAACCAGTCGTAATCGCAAATGCAGAAGGAAAAAGAACAACTCCTTCAATAGTTGCGTTTGTGGAAGGTGGCGAAATAAAAGTAGGTGATCCTGCAAAAAGACAAGCCATTACGAATCCACATAAAACAATCTCATCTATCAAACGATTTATGGGAGAAACATTTGACCAAGTTTCGAAAGAAGTTGCTCGAGTGCCTTATGATGTTGTTAAAGGAGACGGAAACACACCACGTGTGAAGATAGACGATCGTATGTATTCTCCACAAGAAATTTCGGCAATGATTCTTCAAAAAATGAAGAAAACTGCTGAAGATTATTTGGGACAAACAATTACGGAAGCAGTGATTACAGTACCAGCTTATTTCAATGACTCACAACGCCAAGCGACAAAAGAAGCAGGAGAAATTGCTGGATTAACAGTTAAAAGAATTATAAATGAGCCTACTGCAGCTGCATTAGCTTATGGATTAGATAAGAAATCACATGACATGAAAATTGTCGTTTTTGATTTTGGTGGAGGTACACATGATGTGTCTGTATTGGAATTAGGAGACGGAGTTTTTGAAGTGCTTTCTACTGTTGGAGATACTCACCTTGGTGGAGATGATGTGGATGATATTATCATTAACTGGTTAGCAGATGAGTTTAAAAACGATGAAAATTTAGATTTACGTAAAGATCCTATGGCGCTTCAACGTTTAAAAGAAGCTGCTGAAAAAGCGAAAATTGAACTTTCTTCATCTAACTCAACAGAAATAAATCTTCCTTATATTATGCCTGTTGATGGTATTCCAAAACACTTGGTTAGAACATTGACAAAAGCAAAATTTGAGCAATTGATTACTACAATTGTAGAAAGAACAATCAAACCTTGTAAAGACGCATTAACGAAAGCAGGATTATCCACAAAAGATATCAATGAAGTTATTTTAGTAGGAGGCTCAACTCGTATTCCAGCAATTCAAGAAGCAGTTGAAAAATTCTTCGGAAAAGCACCTTCTAAAGGAGTGAATCCAGATGAGGTTGTTGCTGTTGGAGCTGCAATTCAAGGAGGAGTTTTAACAGGAGAAGTAAAAGATGTACTTCTTTTAGATGTAACTCCACTTTCTCTTGGAATTGAAACAATGGGTGGCGTAATGACAAAATTAATTGATGCCAATACAACGATTCCTACTAAAAAATCGGAAGTATTCTCTACAGCGTCAGATAATCAACCATCTGTTGATATCCACGTATTGCAAGGTGAACGCCCAATGGCAACAGATAACAAAACCTTAGGTAGATTTCAATTAACAGATATTCCACCAGCACAAAGAGGTACGCCTCAAATCGAAGTAACATTTGATATTGATGCGAATGGTATAATGAATATCTCTGCGAAAGATAAAGGAACTGGAAAAGAGCAATCGATTAAAATCGAATCTTCGTCAGGCTTGTCGGATGAAGAAATCGCACGCATGAAAAAAGAAGCGTCAGAAAATGTTGAAGCAGATAAAAAACGTAAAGAAGAAGTGGATACACTTAATCAAGCGGATGCTTTAATTTTCCAAACCGAAAAACAATTAAAAGAATTCGGCGATAAAATTCCAGCAGATAAAAAAGAACCCATTGAATCTGCTTTAGCTGAATTGAAAACTGCATTTGAATCAAAATCACTTGATGCGATAAAACCAGCAATGGAAAAATTAAATACTGTTTTCCAAGCAGCTTCACAAGAAATGTATAACAATACACAATCGGGTGGAGGAGAAGCATCAAATGAAGGAAGTGAAGCTTCAGGTGAAGAAGAGGTAACTGATGTTGACTTTGAAGAAGTGGACGATAAAAAATAAAGTTTTCTTTTTTCTTTACTTATTTAAAATGCGCTAACTAAACAGTTGGCGCATTTTTTTGTATTATAGATAGATGAATTTATTAAACAACCTTAGACATGTATATAATATTGAAAAATTAGCTGATAATATCTTAAAACAATATTTGCTTAATCAAAATAGAATTATTACGTTTGAACCTCAAAAAATAAAAGCACGCAATAAATTAAATAAACACGTGTTAACTATAACAAATAAGAAAAACTAAAAACAAAAAGTATGAGTAACAAGAAAGCAACATCTGGTGGGTTTAATTTTATGACCGCACTTATTACTATTATTATTTCTATGGGTATTGGAGCCCTTATTTACATGTTTGTTTTAGGAGATCCTTCTCACTTCGATATTGAAGGACATCCAAAACAAGGAGATTATTTAGGAATGATGCATGCAGGAGGGTTTATTGTACCTATCTTAATGGGGATTTTCATTATTGTAGTAACTTTCTCTATCGAACGTGCTATTACAATTTCTAAAGCAAAAGGAAAAGGAAATGCAGATGTTTTCTTAAGATCAGTTAGAGAATTATTAGCAGAGAAAAAATACGAAGATGCGTTAGCACTTTGTGATAATCAAAAAGGTTCTCTTGCAAATGTTGTTCGTTCTGGAATTGAAAAATTACAAAGTGTAAGTAATGACACTACATTAAACAACGAAGATAAAATTGAAGCAATTCAAAAAGAGCTTGAAGAAGCTACTTCATTAGAGTTACCAATGTTATCTAAAAACTTATCAATTATCTCTACTTGTGCTTCTATTGCAACACTTTGGGGATTGATTGGAACGGTACTTGGGATGATTCGTTCATTTGCTGCGATGTCACAAGCTGGTGCTCCTGATACAGCTGCTCTTGCAACTGGTATTTCTGAAGCACTTATCAATACTGCACTTGGTATTGGTGGTTCTGTAGTTGGTATTATCATGTACAATTACTTCACAACTCGTGTAGATAATATTACACACAGCATGGATGAAGCTGGATTCAGCATTGTTCATACATTAAAAATGAAGTAAGAAGTGATTTTGTCACTTTAGTTTAATTTATAAAAATAAAACAAAAGATATGGCCAAAATAAAGATGCCAAAAAGCAATCCGTCTTTAGATATGACTCCAATGGTGGATTTAGCTTTCCTTTTGGTTACATTCTTTATGCTTACGGCAACTTCAAGAGTTAATGAACCTGTTGTGGTGGATACGCCATCATCAGTTTCAGATAAATTACTTCCTGAAAATGTAATGTTGATTTCTATCGATGAAAAAGGTAGAGCTTTTTACAACATTAATAATTCTGAAGTTCGAATAGGGACTTTAGATAGAATGGGAGCTCAGTACAAAATTCAGTTCACAGATGAAGAGAAAAAACGCTTCTCTGGAATGACAAGTATTGGTGTGCCTATGTCGCAGCTTAAAGAGTATATTAATATGGACAACGATAAGCAGGCGCTCGTAAAATCACCAGGTATCCCACATGATTCACTTGACAATCAATTGAAAGACTGGATTATGTTTGGACGTATTGAAGCAGCAACTCAAGCAACTCAAGAAAAAGCTAAAGCAGAAGAATTAGGTCGTGATTTCAAATACGAACCTTTACGTTTCGCAATAAAGGCAGATGGTAAAACAAATTATATAGCCGTAAAAGATATTATTCAAATCTTTACAGATATGGATATTTATCGCTTCAACTTGATTACAAGTCTAGAAGATGGATCGACGAAGGAATAATTTGTAGTAAGATAATTGTATAAAAATTAAAACATGGCAGAAGTAAATACAGATTCCGGCGGGGGTGGTGGTAAGCACGCAAAGAAACGTGCTAAGAAATCATCTACGAAGATCGATATGACACCAATGGTGGATTTAGCTTTCTTGCTTCTAACATTTTTCGTACTTACTTCAACATTTAGTAAGCCAAAAATGATGGAAATTAGCTATCCTGCCAAACCAAAAGATAAATCAGAAAATATGAAAGTTAATAATGCATTAACATTCATTATGTCTGATGATAACGCACTCTATTATTATTATGGCGAGTTTTATCCTGAAGCAAACCCAGCAGGAAAACCACCTACAAAATTAGAGAGAACTGATTTTTCTGATGAAGGATTGCATAAATTGTTGTTGGATTATAACAAACCAACAATTGAAGCAATTAAAAAATTAAAAGATCAATATGAACGAGCTGAGATTGCTGATACTACTTTCAAGAGGTTAGCAATTAAAGAGCAAGGTAAAAAAGAAGCACTCACAGTACTTGTGAAGGCAGATGATAAAGCTACTTATAAAAATGTGATAGATTTGATTGATGAGTTGAATATCTGTAATATCGGTAAATATGCCGTAGTAGATATGATGCCTCAAGAATTGTCATTAGTAAACGCAGCAAATAATAAATAATCATGGCATCACTATTTAACGATTGGAACAATGTTGTCGCTCCTGCAAGGAACGAACTTGTGTTTGAAGATAGGAATCAAGCCTATGGTGCTTATTCTTTGAGAAAAAACCACAACAAGAATGTTGGAATTGCATTATTGATATCTGGAGCTTTCTTTGTTTTATTAGTAAGCGCTCCAGCTATTATTGCTTGGATCCAAAATAAAACTCAAGTGGAAACTCCAGCAATTGAAGTAACGCAATTAGATTTATTGCCTCCTCCTCCTTTGGATGAGACGGTACCACCGCCACCACCGCCACCACCACCACCTGTTATGGAGACTGTAAAGTTTACACCTCCTGTGGTAACGGACGATGAAGTGGTAGATGATCCTCCTCCTGTGCAAACAGATGAGACTCCACAAATTAGTACAGTTACACAAGAAGGTACAGATGATGCAATCATCATTCCGAAAGAGAAAGGTCCAGCAATTGTTGCACCTACTGTAGAAGCACCGTTGTCTTATGTTGAGCAAATGCCAACTTTTCCTGGTGGAGAAGAAGCAATGCAAAAATTTATCAACGAGCACGTAGTTTATCCTCAAATTGAACAAGAAATGGGTATCACTGGAAAGTGTTACGTTACTTTCGTTGTGGAAAAAGATGGTGAAATTACAAGTGTTAAAATACTTAGAAGTGTTGCCGATGGTCCTGGGTATGATAAAGCAGCAATTAATGTTGTGAAAGCAATGCCTAAATGGAAACCTGGTAAACAAAACGGTAGAACGATGCGTGTACAATTTGTATTACCTATAAACTTTACAAATTAAATAGCTCTTTTTTGAGTTATTAATTATAGTTATTTTGAACAGTAATTCTATGCTTAAGAAAATTCTTCATTACTTTAGTTTTGTAATGTCGATTTTCTACCTAGGTATAGGATTACTGTTTTTGTTTACAGACATTCTCATTAATATTTTTCCTTCCAATCGATTCCCTCTCGGTTGTGTTTTTACACTTTATGCGTTAATCCGCATTTTTACAGCAATTCGTAAATTATTTTTCACCCAATCGGAAGAAGAATAATCTTGGTTTATTTTTCATTTTTTCTATCTCCCAATAAATCAATGACTTTTACCCTAGAGTCAATTGAATATCTGTTTTAATTTTAGTTAACTCCTTAAAATAAGTGATTAACCGCTTGATTTTTAATCGTCTATATATTCTTTTTACCTTGATTTAAACTCAATAGGTTAATTTCCATTTTAAAATACCTCCATATTTTATTCGTTTTAGTTCATACAGGACACTGATAGTTGTTATTGTTCTAAAATGAACCTACTCACTTCTAGATTGTACTGTATGTTGAAAGTTAATTATTAATCTATAAATAATACAATCATGGAATCACTATTCAATAATTGGGAAAGCGTAGTAGCATCAGTTAGAAATGATATTGTCTTCGAAGAGAGAAATAAAGTTTATGGTGCATATTATCTAAGAAAAAATCATAATAGAAATATGGTATTTTCACTTTTTATCTCCAGCGGCTTTTTTATTTTATTAGCTTTTTCTCCAACAATTGTTGCTTGGATAAGAAACACTAATGTTGTTGATGTACCTCAAACGAGCACGCAGGTCATCATCTTGCCTCCGCCGCCAGCACCTATAAAAGAGATTGAAGTACCAAAAATTACTCCTCCAGAACCTCCTGTTGAAAAGTTAATGAAATCAGTTAAATTAACTCCATTTGAAGTAATAGATGAAAATGTTAAGGATGAACATATAATTGTGCAAAGTATAGAAAATCCACCAATTGGAAATGATACGCACGATGGAGAAGAAGGGATAATTGATATTAATCATAAAAAAGTTACTACTATAGTAGCTCCTGAGATTGAAAAACCAGTTACTTATGTAGATCAAATGCCCACTTTCCCTGGAGGAGAAGAAGAAATGAATAAGTTTATCAATGAACATATTTCATTTCCACAAATGGAAAAAGAATTGGGAATTTCTGGAATATGTTATGTGACCTTCGTTGTGGAAAAAGACGGTACAATAACGGATGTCAAAATTGCTCGTGGAGTTTCCGATGGACCTGGATATGATGTAGAGGCTAAACATGTAGTAAAAGCAATGCCAAAATGGAAAGCAGGTAAACAAAATGGAAATCCAGTTCGCGTTCAATTTGTTTTACCCATAAATTTTAAATTATAGATTAAATTTTAATTAATAGCGAGTGATTCTATGCAAACATAAAGTCACTCGCTATTGTTTTTTATAGATATGCTCTTATTCTTAATAGAAAATAAGGGAATAATGCTATTTTTGTAAAGAGATACTAACATTAAGAAAAATAAAATGAAAAGCACAAAAATTATATGCATTGCTATGGTATGTATTTTATTTTCTGCTTGTGGTGGAAAATCAAATGAGCCAACAGACACGCCAACTTCAGGCGAAGTTAAAATTATCGTGGATGAGTCTTTTCAACCTTTATTTAAGAATCAGATTTTCACATTTGAGTCTATTTATAAAAATGGGAAGATTGATGTTACCTACCAATCTGAAGGTGAATCATTAGATTTAATGTTAAATGATTCATGTAAAGTGGTTGTTATGTGTAGAGATTTGACTTCTATTGAGCGCAAAAAATTTGAATCTCATAATATATTTCCTATCTCAACCAAGATAGCAGAAGATGCCATTGCGATTATTGTGAATCCAGAAAATACAGATAGTGTTTTTACTGTTGAAAATATTCGTAGAATATTGTTGGGCGTAGATTCTACTTGGAATGCTTTGAATGCTGGTTCCGCACTTGGAAAAATTGATGTGGTATTTGATAATCAAGGTTCAGCAAATGCACGATATATGCAAGACACTATTCTCGGTGGTAAAAACTTCGGAAGAAATGTATTTGCTGTGAAATCGAATGAGCAAGTAATTGACTACGTCAGTAAAAACAAAAATGCAATTGGATTTTTGAGTGTCAATTGGATCAGTGACATGGACGATCCGCAAGTGCAAGAGTTTTTGAAAAAAATTAAAGTTGTAGCTATTTCTAAAAATCCTGCTGAAGATGCTTACAAGCCATATCAAGCCTACATTAAAACAAAAGATTACCCTTTTACAAGAGATGTCTATATGATTAATCGTCAGACAAGAGCAGGGCTTGGCATGGGTTTTGTTCACTTCGTAGCAGGAGAAAAAGGACAACTTATGATTTTAAAAGCTGGACTTATCCCCGCAATTTCACCTGTACGTTTAGTAGAGGTTAATATAGAAAAGTAATAATGATTGAGCATAAATTAAATAAAATGAAAAAGAGAGTAACAGTAAGTTTTGTAGCCTTATTTTTAATGATGTCAAATGTGTTTTCACAAACATTACAAGATGCAATTAAACAAACGACTAACGAACAATATGAAAATGCAGATGCAACGTTTAAAAAATTGATAGCAGCTGAACCAAATTCTGGAGAGGTGTATTTTTATTACGGTGAAAACTTCTTTAAGAGTGAAGATTTAAAACAAGCGCAAGCAATGTATCAAAAAGGTGCAGAAGTTGCTCCAGATAGCCCATATCCTTTAATTGGTTTGGGGAAAATCCAATGGGTGAAAGGAAATGCGGAAGAAGCTAAAGCTAATTTCACTAAAGCGATTGATATGACACGTAACAAAAATGCAACTGTCATGTTGAAAATAGCAGATATTTATATTCATAGTGATAAGAAAAATTTCGCTGATGCTTTCGTTCTTTTAGATAAAGCTAAAATTCTTGATGATAAAAATCCTGAAGTATATATCTTATTAGGAGATGCGTATCTTGAGCAAAATAATAATGGTTCAGAAGCTATTACGAATTATGAAAAAGCAGAAGAGTTGGATAAATCTTCTGTAACAGCTATTCTTAGACAAGGTCAATTATATAACCGAACTAGAAGTTATAATATTGCATTGGATTTATATAAAAAAGCAAGTTTAATTGATTCTTCTTTCGCACCAGCTTATAGAGAAAAAGCAGAAATATATGCTAGAGCAGGACAATACAAAAATGCTGTGGAACAATACCAACGTTATTTAGAAATAAACAATGATTGTGTAGCTAGAAGTCGTTATGCAGGTTTCTTATACCAAGCGAAAGAATATGCTCTTTCAATAGAAGCTGCTAAAGAAGCACAAAAATGTGCTCCAGATAATGCTTACCTTTTCCGTTATTTGGCGTATTCTCAAAACGAACTAGAAGATTATGAAAACAGCTTGAAAAATAGTGAAGCATTTTTTGCTCATCTTAACCCAGATATCAGTGTGATTGCACTTGATTATGAGTATTTGGGAAAAACACAAGCGAAATTAGGAAATGATTCTTTAGCAGTTATTAGTTTCAAAAAAGCAATGGAAATAGACACTTCAAAAGATTTGACGAACGAAATGGCTACTTTGTATATGAAATCTAAAAACTTTGAAAAAGCAGCAGAAATCTACAAAGAAAAAGTAGATGGAGGTAAAGGAGATATCAATGATGTTTATGGATTAGGTCGTGCTTATTATTATGCGAAAGACTTCGTAAATGCTGATACTACTTTTGCTAAAATGATTGCTATGCGTCCAGATTTAGGTTTGTCTTACTTATGGAGAGCTAAAGCAAGCGTTCAATTAGATCCTAAAAATGAAACTTGGCAAGCAAAACCATATTACGAGTTGTATATTGAAAAAACTACTCCAGAAGAAGTAGAAAGTAATAAAGTAAATTTGGTGAATGCACACACTTATTTAGCGGCTTATTATGCTGGTCAAAAAGATCTTGAAAATACAAAAGCTCAATTTCAAGAAGTATTGAACTTAGATCCAGAAAATGCGCAAGCTAAAAAATTCTTGGAAGCTGTGAAATAACAATAAAAAAGTAATATTTTTCAATACCTGTTCGATTATCGGACAGGTATTTTTTATTCTTCTAATTTCTTTTTCCAGTAATAGTAAAATGGTAATCCAGATAATATTAATCCAAGTCCGATTACAGATTTCCAAGGAGATTCATAAACAGAAACAACTAATAATACAAGACAAAAAAGTACAAATATGATGGGGACAAATGGATAGCCGTAGGTTTTATACGGACGATGAATGTCTTTGTCTTTTGAACGTAATATAATTACTCCAAAAACAATTAACCCATAAAATATGAATGCGGCTATTACGATTAAATCTGTTAATAAGTCAAATGAACCAGAAAGCACGAGAATACACGCCCAAATACATTGATAAATAAGCGAATTTGAAGGTGTGTTTCTTGTTGGGTGACAATCAGCTGCTTTTTTGAAAAATAATCCTTTTTGAGCCATTGCATAGTAAATACGTGATGAAACTAAGATAGTAGCGTTTGTACAACCTAATGTCGAAACCAAAATCATTGCACTGATAATATATGCACCACTATTTCCAAAAAGTTTGTCCATCACCAATACTGCTGGAATGTTATTTTGATCTGTTCCAACAGCTGTAATCATTTCGTCAATTGGCATAACGTACAAATAGCTGAAATTGATAAGTGCATATAATCCCATAATAAGTAAAACGCCGATAATCATAGCTTTTGGAAGCGTTTTATGTGGCTCTTTCAATTCTTCGCCTACAAATCCTAACGCAATCCAACCTTCATAACCCCAGAATGCATTTCGCATAGCGATTATCATGACTCCAATAAATCCAAAAATGGTAAATCCTTCTGTTGGATAATTGACAGAAAGAGTTTCAAAAGTTTTCATGCTTCCAACTGAACTGCTTAAGCCTAATACTGAAATTAGGACAATACAGATAACGATAATGAGCGTGAAAATTAAACTTACAAATCCACCTTGTTTAGCACCTTTTACATTTATCATCGTCAATAAAACAATCAAAATGATAGCGACTAATTTTGCGCCCATATTATCAAATGGTTGAATAATTCCCAATACCGTTATGGATTCCCAGGCAGTGGATAAGTGTGGTAGATTAATAAATGTATTAATAGCTCCAGCAAAAATAAATGCTACTGAAGATATTGCTGCGGTTTGAATGACTGTGAAAGATGTCCAACCATATAAAAACGATGTTCTTTTACCATAAATTTTTTCTAACCAAGAAAAAGGTCCACCAGAATGTGGAAATAAAACACCTAATTCTGCGATGCTTAAAACGCCAAATAAAACGATAACTCCTGCTAAAATCCATGCTAAAATAACGAGTGTTGGCGAATGTAAATCTTCCGCCATGGGAGCTACTTTTTTGAAAACACCTGAGCCAATTACAGAACTCATTACAATGATTAAGGCCATTTTTAGACCAAATGTTTTAAGTAAGCTTCCTTGTTTTTTTTCAGACATATAGTTTTTTGTTTTAGTCGGTTTATTTAGTTGTTTAGTTTCGTTTGAAAGAGAATTGAGTTTTTATAGTTAACATTCTCAAAATTCTAGTCTAGCGGAATCAAATGTAGAAAAACAAATGAACACACCCAAATTATTATGTAGTTCAAATTCTACGACCAATTTCGATAACTTGCATATTTTGAACTCTTGCGCCTTCAATTTCAAATTTCACAATTGTTTTAACTTGATGAAATCCTTTTATACCACAAGCGCCAGGATTTATCCATAACATGTTGTGTATTTTGTCGTTCTGAACCAATAAAATGTGTGAATGTCCGCAAACTAGAATATCTGGATTTTCATGTTGTAAACGTTCGTATAAGGGACGAGAATATTTTCCAGGTTTTCCTGCAATGTGCGTCATTAAGACTTTTCTATCTTCAACGATAAATGATAAAAATTCAGTTGTTTCTGTTCGAATAGTTGCATCGTCGATATTTCCAAAAACAGCTTTTGTTGGTTTAAATTTTCTTAGTTCATCTAAGACTTCGATCGAGCCAATATCTCCTGCGTGCCATATTTCATCGACATCAGCGAAATATTTTATGATTTTCGGATCTAAAAAACTATGTGTATCGGAAAGCAAACCTATTCTTTTCATTGCCGTAAAAGTAATGGCTTTGAATGAGAATATGTAAGTTTGTAGAAGGATGTTAAATGCAAATCACAAAAAAGAATGGCTCAAGAGTAGAAAGAGCAGAGTTGTCAACGATGTTGATGTACTCGTTAAAGGTATTCTTGACGGTGACATTAGTGTTTTAAGTCGTTCATTAACGCTTGTAGAGAGTACTAAAGTAAACGAGCGAAAACTTGCTGAAGAATTGGTTCAAAAACTGATTCCTTTTACAGGAAAATCGATACGAATTGGCGTTACTGGAGTTCCAGGAGTTGGAAAAAGTACATTTATTGAAGCTTTTGGTTTGGATGTTCTTAACGATGGAAAGAAAATAGCCGTACTTGCAATAGATCCGAGTAGTGAACGAAGTAAAGGAAGTATTTTAGGTGATAAAACACGCATGAACCGACTTTCTGTAGCTGAGAATGCATTTATACGTCCAACAGCATCTAGCGGCTCATTAGGAGGTGTAGCAAGAAGAACACGCGAAAGTATTTTACTTTGTGAAGCTTTTGGTTTTGATGTGATTCTAATTGAGACAGTTGGAGTAGGGCAGTCTGAAACGATGGTAAAAGAACTCGTAGATTTCTTTTTACTTCTTATGCTTGCAGGTGCAGGAGATGAGTTACAAGGAATAAAAAGAGGCATAATGGAAATGGCTGATGCTTTAGTGATTACAAAAGCAGATGGTGATAATGAAAATCCAGCTAAAGTAGCCAGAAGAAGTTATCAAAATGCAATGCATCTTTTTCAAGCTCAAGAAAGTAGTTGGATTCCAAAAGCACTTCTTTCAAGTGCTTATGAAAATAAAGGAATTCATGAAGTTTGGGAAATGATACAATCCTATCAGCTACTCACTACAACAAATGGATTTATAGAAAAGAATCGAAATGACCAAGAAATTTATTGGTTCAATGAAAGTCTAAAACATTTGTTAGTAGATCATTTTTATGAATTTCCTGAAATTGATACGCTTTTAGTAAAGAGTAAAGCAGCAATACTTTCAAAACAATCAAATGCTTTTGTAGAAGCACAAAAAATAGTCAATTATTATCTTCAACAATTAAGAAAATGAGTGTACAAAAAATAGAGTTTAAAATTGACGAAGAATATATTGAACTCATTAAATTATTGAAAGCGACACAAGTTGCACAAACAGGTGGACATGCTAAAATGCTTGTGGATGACGGTCTAGTTTACGTGAATGGAGAACTAGAAGAAAGAAAAAGAGCGAAAATCAGAAAAGGTTTTATGGTTGAAATTGATGAGTTAAGTATTCATATCGTATAAATCGCATTACTCTACTTTTGTTTGATTATAAAAAAAGTGTTAAATAACCAACCTTTTTTGCTTTTGTTACGTCTTATAGTGTAGAACCAACATCCACAATCAAAATGAGACAACTTAAAATAGTAAAATCCGTAACAAACAGAGAAACAGCTTCTCTAGATAAATACTTACAAGAAATTGGTCGTGTTGACCTAGTTACTGCCGAAGAGGAAGTATTATTAGCACGTAGAATCAAACAAGGTGATCAAGAAGCTTTAGATAAATTAGTGAAAGCTAATTTACGTTTCGTTATTTCTGTTTCCAAACAATATCAAAATCAAGGACTAACACTTCAAGATATTATCAATGAAGGAAATGTTGGTTTGATAAAAGCCGCACAACGTTTCGATGAAACGCGTGGGTTCAAATTCATTTCTTATGCTGTTTGGTGGATTCGTCAATCTATTTTACAAGCATTAGCTGAACAAGCGCGTATTGTTCGTTTACCACTTAATAAAATTGGGACTATTAATAAAATTAATAGAACTTTTTCTATACTCGAACAACAATTACAACGTCCTCCTTCTGCTGAAGAATTAGCTGAAGAACTGGATGTTACGCCCGAAGAAATCAAACAATCTCTTTCTAATGCAAACCGTCATGTTTCCATGGATGCTCCATTAAAAGATGATGATTCTTCTTCTTCAAGTATGTTAGATGTTCTCGAAAATGTTGATTTACCAACTCCTGATAAAGGATTAATGAGAGAATCTCTTCAAAAAGAAATTGAGTCGAGTTTACGAACACTAACTACAAGAGAAGGTGATGTGATTCGTCTATATTTCGGACTTAACGATAGACCACCAATGACTCTAGAGGAAATCGGAATGTACTTTGACTTAACAAGAGAACGCGTACGACAAATCAAAGAAAAAGGCATTCGTCGCATGAAACAAAACTCTCGTTCTAAAATGCTAAAGGCATATTTAGGATAAATTTACCGCACCATTCTGATATAAACGACTTGTTTTGTTTCAAAGAATTCTTCTTTGAAACAGTCGCTTAGACGCATGATTTCTATATCTTGCTTGATAGGTTTTAATTCTTCTGTTAAATCACCTCCTTTGAGGTATAAAACTCCATTCGGGTATGCATTGATTTGCTTTTTGAAGAATTTGTTTTGTATCCAAGAAAGAAAAACAGGCATAGAAGTTACGGCTCTACTAACTACAAAGTCGAATTGTCCTTTTATATTTTCTGCTCTTTCGTTATAAATTTTCACGTTTTTTAGTTCGAGAGCATCGGCAACTTCTTGTACTACTTTTATTTTCTTTCCGATAGAATCTACAAGATGAAATTGACATTCAGGAAATAATATTGCTAATGGAATCCCAGGAAAACCTCCGCCTGTTCCAACATCCATTATTTTTGAACCAGGTTGAAAATTCATCATTTTAGCAATTCCAAGCGAATGTAGTACATGGTGCTCGTAGAAATGTTCAAAATCTTTTCTGCTAATCACATTTATTTGTTCGTTCCAAAAAGCATATAAAGGTTGAAGTTGCTCAAATTGTTTTATTTGCAACGCTGTTAACTTAGGAAAATAATGAAGAATTTGATCCATTTTAATTTATTGAATTGCAAATATAGCTAGTTTTTGGGCATAAAAAAAGAAGCTACTAAAAGTAGCTTCTTAATAATCTATTTTCTGTTAAATTTTTAGTTATGATAAACTTTAGTGACAGTTCCATCACTATAATATTCAAAAACAATTCCTTTCGTATCTTTATTTACTTCTTGTCCACACAAATTGACAGTTTTAATTAGTTGAACAGCATTTTCGTTATCAACAGAAATCATATTAAACGTAGTTCGAGCGCCATTTATGTCGACTTCAGTGAGACGATAATAATTGATTCTCTTTTCTGGATTTTGTTGGGTAAATGAATAGAACTGATCTTCATTTGAATTGCCAGCACCTTTAACAGTGGTTAATTGTTTAAACTCATATCCATCTGTTGAAGTTTCGAGAATAAAGTAGTCACTTAAACGTTCAGAGCCAGTCACCCAATTGATTACATTGTTAGCGTAAGTCGCTTTTGCATCAAATGATTTTAATTCTATCGGTAAAACAACAGCGCAATCTAAAGATGCAGACCCACTAAAACTAACGTTGTAAGGAGTTGTTGTTGAAGAAAAATTGTCAATTACAAAAACGTATGTTTCGCCTGCAACGACATCCAATGTATTCACCCAACCATCTCCACTTGCATCTTCGCTAAAATCGCTGGCACTTCCTGTGTTATGTATTCCCGTGTGACCACCTGTTGCTCCTGCTGCATAAGAGCATCTTGCAGGTGCAGATGTAGGAGGACATGGAGGATTAGGTCCCCAAAGTGCAAAATCGTAATCATCTATACCATTTGTTGCAATATCCATATTAAATGTTCCAGTTGTTAGTGCGGTAAATGTATACCAAGCACTTTGATGTTCAGTACTTAGACAACCGCTATTTGTTCCATTTAAATCTTGAGATCCATAACCACTACTTGTACCAGTTTGGGTTGTACTACTACATAATGGTGTGGATGTTGTGCAGTTTAAATTTGTTCCACTACCACCAGTCGCCGCAGCAACTGTAGTACAAAGGCTAAAGGTTCTATCTTTAGTAGATTTAGTTATAACAAGGACATAATAGGTATGACCAGGAATACAAGAGCCATAACTTCCTGATAAAGAAGTTCCATTAACACAATTACTAGAAAGTGTGGTAAAAGTTCCAGAACCACAGATTCCATCAAGTAATAAAACACCAATTGGACCACTTGTTGCCGTTGTTAAGCTAAATGACCATTGATTAGCAGCTGCTGTAAATTTATACCAAACGTCATCACCTTGAGCTGCTCCTCCACAACCTGCTAGTGTACCCATATTGGCAGCAAAACTTGGTGTAGAATTTACAGTTGTTCCTGCCTTACAAGATCCATCTGTAGCTATTGTTATCGCGCCAGCACAATCATCATTTGCTGGTGGTGCTGCAAGAACTGTAAAAGAACAGCCTAAAACTAAAAATAGTAGTATTTTTTTCATAATTATTCTTCTTCTTCAGATTCGTTACTTGTTACTGGAGATGTTGTACTCGTATTTATAATGGTGTCTCTAGATTTTATTAAAACGCTTGTATATTCAGTAATATCCCAACGAACATCTGTGTGGTCTTGTCTTTTTGTTTCAATAGTAGCCTTTATTTCTTCAAACTTTTCTACCGTGAAAAATTGAGGAAACTTTGGGTTTCTATACATTATAAAAGTGCCGTAATCTTCACTTCTTTCCTGTGTAAAAGAGAAATTAGAAAAAGGAATAAAAAACAGTAGTAAATATAATTTTTTTAGTTTCATGAGAGTAGTAATTATTTGTTTTTATAGCAGACGTATTATGTTGATATACGGTTGCTTATGTATTTGGTTGAGCAAATTTAACATTTAAAATGAATTTAGTTATAATTTTTTTCATAAGTTTATAACTTTAATACGAAAGCTATGCTAAAACTAGGAATGTTTATTACTTTATTTTGCGCTATTTCATATACTGTTGTAGGACAAACAGATGATCCAAAACAATTTGTGAAAGATTGGGTGCAAGCTCATCCAGAAGTTAAATTAATCCCACAAGTGATGTATGATCGTTACAATGATGGTGAGAGAACTGAAATTAATGCACTTCAAACTAAAATTGTGTATCAAGCGTATTTAACAAAAGAAGATATTCTTTTATATGAAAAATCAATAACGACTTTACCAGTGGAACAGATACTAGACAAACAATAAACGTACTACTATGAAATTGAAACTACTCACGACATTTTTTCTATGCTCGTTATTTACTTTAGGTAAGACAAACTCCCATCCTAAAAACAATACTATTATTGGAGTGGAAGATGAGGCAAAAAATGACAAGCATGTTACAATTTTTTCACCGCCACCTGCTCCTGCAAATGATGTTCCATGTGGAGCTATTGGTTTACCAGTAAATACAACTTGTAGTTACACGTCGGGAACAACTAATAATGCAAATGAGCAAACAACTGCAGCAAATGGAGGAACACCCTCTTGTAGTTCTATTTCTCCAGATGTTTGGTATTCTTTTGTTGCACCAGCAACAGGCGGTGTAACGATTACTACACAAACAGGTACCATAACAGACGGTGCAATGGCTTTGTACAGTGGGTCTTGCAGTAGCCCAACTGAAATTGCATGTGATGATGATAGTGGAACAGGATCAATGCCAGAAATTACAGCAGGCGGTTTAACACCTGGTGCTACTTATTTTATACGGTTTTGGGAATTTAGCTCAGGAACAGGTACATTCGGTATTTGTATTACAACCTACACACCACCACCCGCTCCTGCAAATGATAATTGTGCTACAGCCACCACCTTAACGATGGAACCTTATGGCAGTTGTACACCTACCAACGGAACAGTAGATGGCGGAACAGCTTCAGGAACAGGAACTGGTTGTTCTGCTACGCCTACAGATGATGTATGGTATAAGTTTGTCGCAAATAATGATACAGCTTATGTAAATACAAATGTTGATTTCGATGCTGAGATTGAAGTGTTGAGTAACTGTACAAATTCGATTGGTTGCTCAGAAGTATATGAAACTCAAGCTTTAGATGTATTAACTGGATTGACAGTAGGACATACATACTATATACGTATTTTTTCTTATGACCCTTCTTATAACCCAGATGGAAATTTCACCGTTTGTGTTACAGAACCACCACCAGCACCAAATAATGACGATTGCGCTGATGCGATTGTTGTAACAATGTCATTGGATGGAGATTGTAATTTGGTGAATGGAAATGTAACGGGAGCTACGTCATCAGGAAGCACTGTTTGCGGGGGTACAAACGATGACGATGTTTGGTATTCCTTTGTAGCAACAAATGATTCTGCTTATGTTTCTAGAAATGCCAATTTCGATTCTTACCTAGAAGTGAGAACAAACTGCGGGTCAGGCGCAGCAGGGTCATTATTGTGTACAGATGCAGAAGGGTCGCAACTATTAACGAGTTTAACGGTTGGTAATACCTATTATTACCGTATTTATTCTTATTCATCGACACCTCCAACTGATGGTAGCTTCACTACTTGTGTGGCTAGTCCAGCTCCTCCACCACAAAATGTAAGTTGCCCAGGCATGTTGCCGATATGTTCAGATACACCAATAACCTTTATGGCTCAGTCAGGTGGTGAAGATGCTTCAACTCTTGAACCAGGGAATGATTACGATTGTCTCTCTACAACACCTAACCCAACGTGGTTTTATTTGCAACTAAGTGCAGGTGGAACGTTAAGTATAGATATTACCGCTTCCTCAGATATTGATTATGCAATATGGGGACCTTATTCAGATTTAGCAAATGCCCAAGCCAATTGTAATGCTTATCCTTTGCCAGCAGATTGCAGTTATTCTAGTTCGGCAATAGAGCAAGCAAATATAACAGGAACTAACATTGGTGAAACCTATGTACTTTTAGTAACGAACTACGCTGATGTTCCTCAAAACATTTCTCTGAATTCTTCTCCTTCTAATACAGCAACCACAGATTGTGCTATTGTAACCTTACCAATTGAATTAATTGATTTCTCTCTAAAACAAGCAGGAATGTCCGTTCAAATTAACTGGGAAACTGGCTCAGAACTTAATAATGATTATTTTACGGTAGAAAAATCAATTAATGGTTCTAGTTGGTCTCCAATTGAAAAAGTAAAGGGAGCAGGAACAACTAATCAGTTAAATGAATACAGTGCTCTTGACGAAAAACCTTATACAGGGACGTCCTATTATAGAATTAAACAAACGGATGTGAATGGAGATTCAAAATATACCAAAGTGGAAAAAGTTGAATTTAAAGGCACAGAGAGTATTTTAGTTTATCCTCAACCAGCAAAAGATAAATTGACTTTAGTTTGGGATGGTTTTGATGGAGATATCACTTGGATGGATTTTTCGGGAAATCAAGTGAATGTTCCAACTCAAAAAAGTGAAAACGGGACTTATTTAGCTGATGTTAGCCAACTTCAAAGAGGAATTTATTTCATTAAACTGTCAGATGGTAAATCTATAATCACTAAAAAGATAACGATTCAATAATACCATAAATCAAATTTAATTTTTTAAAAAGAGTAGTGTTTTCTACTCTTTTTTTGTTTTGTGATAATCGTGTCATTCTGTCAGTAAAGTCGTGATGGCATAAATCTTGACTATTTGCTACTCGTAAATTAATAAACGTAAATTAAAATGAAAACAGGGCAAATTAATGTTCAAACGGAAAATATTTTTCCAATTATTAAGAAATTTTTATACTCCGACCATGAAATTTTCCTACGTGAATTGGTTTCCAATGCAGTTGATGCTTCTCAGAAAATAAAAGTTCTGAGTACTACTGGAGAATACAAAGGTGGAGTAGGGGAGTTGAAAGTCGAAGTTAAAATCGACAAAGCTGCAGGAACATTGACTATTTCTGACCGAGGAATAGGAATGACAGAAGAGGAAATTGATAAATACATCAATCAAATAGCTTTTTCTGGTGCAGAAGAATTCGTTCAACAATACAAAGGAAAAGAAGGTGCAGAACAAATTATAGGTCATTTTGGACTTGGATTTTACTCTGCTTTTATGGTTTCCAGCAAAGTGCAAATTCAAACACTTTCGAGAATAGCAGGATCAAAAGCTATCCAATGGGAAAGTGATGGAACGCCTCAATATGCGATTACAGATATTGAAAAATCAGAAAGAGGAACGGATATTATTCTTCATATAGCCGATGACTCAAAAGAGTTTTTAGAAGAAGCGAGAATTTCTGGAATTCTAAATAAATACTGCAAATTCTTGCCAATACCAGTCATTTTTGGAACTGAAAAGCATAAAGAAGATGATCCAAGTGGAGAAAAAGATGCGGAAGGAAAAGTAAAACAAATCGATGTTGAAACGGAACGTCAAATTAATAATGTTTCACCAGCTTGGACAAAAGCTCCTGCTGATTTAACAGATGAGGATTACAAATCGTTTTACCACGAATTGTACCCAATGACTTTTGAAGATCCATTGTTTCATATTCATTTGAATGTAGATTATCCATTTAATTTGACAGGGATTTTATTCTTCCCGAAAATTAAAGAAAATGTTGAGGTTCAACGAAATAAAATCCAATTGTACAGTAATCAAGTTTTTATAACAGATTCTGTTGCGGAAATTGTTCCTGATTTTTTAACGCTTTTACACGGTGTGATTGATTCACCAGATATTCCATTAAATGTTTCTCGTTCTTATCTGCAAAGTGATAGCAATGTGAAGAAAATTTCTTCTCATATCACGAAAAAAGTAGCGGATAAATTACGCGAAATGTTCAACAATGATCGTAAAGATTTTGAGTCAAAATGGAACGATTTAAAAATATTCGTTGAATACGGAATGTTGTCTGACGATAAATTTGCTGAAAAAGCGACCGATTTTACCTTACTTCAATCTACTTCGGGTGAATTTTATACCTTAGAAGAATACAAAGAGAAAGTTAAAACGCTTCAAACAGATAAAAATAAGAAAACTATTTTCTTATATACCAACGACAAAGAAGGGCATTATTCATTTGTGAAAAATGCAAAAGAACGTGGTTTTGATGTCTTGGATATGAATTCTCCTTTAACACCTCATTTTATTTCTAAGCTGGAACAAGAATTGAAAGATGTTAGTTTCGCTCGCGTTGATTCAGATTCATTGGATAAATTGATTCAAACCGATGTTGAAATCCCATCTAAATTGAGCAAGGAAGAGGAAGAAAAGTTAAAACCTATCTTCGAAACTGTTCTTCCAAAAGAGAAATTTACAGTTCAATTGCAAAGCATGAGCGAAAAAGATGCTCCAATTATTATCACACAACCTGAATTTATCCGTCGTATGATGGAACAACAAAAACTTGGTGGCGGTGGATTTATGGGAGCTTTTCCAGAAATGTATACAGTTGTTGTAAATGCAAATCATTCTAAGGTTGGAGCAATTCTTACTTTAAAGAGTAAGAAAGAACAAACGAATCGCGTACAACAATTAACCGATTTAGCACTTTTAGCACAAGGAATGTTAAAAGGTCAAGCGCTAGATAGTTTTATTGAACGCAGTATAGAATTAGTGTAAAAATAAAAAAGAACATTCCTCCAAAGAGGAATGTTCTTTTTGTATAAGAATACGATGATTTTTGACTCTATTCTTTTATGAAACGAACAACCTGCTTTTCACCAGTTACTTTATTCGTTAGTTGAATTAAATAGGAACCACTAGTAATCTGTGATACATCAATATTATTGATGGATACGCCTGCTACAGAATTGATATTTTCAGAATAAATAATTGTCCCTACAAGATTAATAATTTGTAATTCAACATTTCCTGCTTCTTTAGTTGTATATTTTACATTAAGCTGATCATTTGCTGGATTTGGGAATGCGGATAGTATAGACAATCCTTTTATTTTTGTCTCTATTGAAATGATGGAGCTCTCTTTTACTGATCCATCTTTATGGTATTGTTTAATTCGGTAGTAATTCTGACCTCGCATGGGCGTTTCATCCGTATACGTGTACTGTTTCAAAGACCCTCCGTTTTCTCTTGAAGCTTGTTCTCTTAACACTTCCCATTCTCCACTTTCTAAACGTTCAATAGCGTAATTCACTACACCAATTTCATTGGCTACATACCAATTAATGATGTTTTTTTCTTCTTCTCTAGAACCAGAAATATCGATATCAAAATTTCCAAGAGTGGTACAAGAGATTTGAGCTGAGCCAAAGAAATTTAATGGAACAGTTGTTTGTGCACTACTCCAGTTAGAGAAACAAATAAGGTATTGGGTGTTATTTCCTGCTATTATTTCTGGAGCAAAATTGTCACTAAGTCCAGGATCCGAATTAGCATTCTCCATATTTGTGAGATTAGTAGCTGAAGCTATTCCTGTAAAGCTTACAGCTTCTCCATTGTAATTACATCTTACAGGAGCCAGATTGTCTGCCAAAATATCCGAACATGCAGAAGGAGAATACGGCCACATTGCCCAATCGAAATAATTCCCAGAACTTTGATAAGCTCCAAAACTAAATTCCAATGTTCCTCCAGCTAATACATTAATTACCATCCACGTACTATTAGTTTCTCCAGATAATAAACATCCTTCACCGCTTCCCGTTACTGATGGGTTATCCCCCGTGTAGTACGCTGGGTTTGAAGTACCACCCGATGACGGTATCTCATCGATGTTTCCATAACCATTTGGATCTATTGAGAAATTATCGTCACTACAAATTGGAACGGATTCGCTGCAATCACTTGCTTCTGTATAAACTGTCGGGCAATTTAGTTGAAGCGAAAAAGTGACTGCACTTGCAGTCTCCACATCTATCAAGATATAATATGTTTCTCCTGCTGTCCAATTCATTGAACCATAAGTTCCATCATATAATACATCATCTATACATGTCCATCCTGTTGAAGAACATCCTGAACTGGCAAGTTTCCAACCAAGGTCTATAAACTCAAACCCAGTTAAGCTTGTTATGTCAATTGAGTGAGTACCTGAAACGGTTGGAGTATATTCAAAAATCGCTTCGTTTCCTGTAGTAGTATAACACGATTCATTATTCCATACACCTGAGCCAGATAAAGTGACATTCCAAACCTCAGAACATGATCCTATTGTACCTATATTACTACATGGTTGCGCTACGCTACTATTTACTTTGCAAAGAAATAAACTTATGAGTATCGCAGAAAGTAAGTGTTTTTTTAGTTTCATAATACCTTATATTTAGTTTAGTCTTACTTCAAAAGAAGCTGGGTTAGCAATTAAATTATCTATTTCTGCTTGGGATAAATTTTTAACTTCTTCCAAGAAAATGAAACGATAATTGGGTGCGTGTATGCGCTCTTTGTAGTTGGCTTTATTGTTTTCTATGTAAAAGCGACATAAGCTTTTATATTTTTCAAGTTTTTGAGCTGATAGGTCATTAAAATCAAATATGGGGAATGTTATGTGATTGCTTCCATTAGTAATAGTTGCAACACTTTCTCCCAAATAACTTTCTAATTCCTGCGTTGAATGAAGTGTAATTACATAATCTTTGAAATCAAACTCAAATCGTTCATCAGCTTTTCGATTTGATTCAAATTCAGAAACGTTGAATAATTCAAAATTAATGAGATTATAAAGATCAACTTCGCAAGTAGGACAGTCTTTCAATCTTACTTCAAATGAATGATTAAAATAATACAATCCTTTTTTTACATATTCAGGATTTTGTTGAACGAAGTATCGGATTTTATCACCTCCCCAAGATTTGTGAATTGCTCTATTAAATTTAGTAGAATCTATTGAATTTTGACTAAAAGTAATGGACGAAACATAACAACATAATAGTAGTATAATTAGTTTCATAAGTATATTAAATTAATGAATATCAGTTAATATTTACAAATATATTAATAAAAACAATGCAAATTGCAAGCAAAGTGTTAGATATATCAGTTAGCTGGTTTCAAAAGTTATTCGTACTATACGAATAACTTGTTCTTCACATTATCAAAGTCAAATCTGACAAGTACTTTTTAATTATTATTCTATTTTGTATTATATAAAATGAAATAATTTCTCAAAATTGATCTCTTTTTTGTTGTGAATAAAATGACAGAGTGACATAACTATTTGATTTTACGTTTGTAAATCAATGAATAATTATTTGTAAATATTAAAATATTTTTAGAGACAACTTTAATGTTTTATTGTGCATTGTTCTTTTGTGGAATGTTCTTTTCTTTGTATCAATGAAAGGACTTTATAAATTTATTTTTGCTGCTGTTGGTTATTGGATTTCAGGTTCTATTTGGGGAGCTATTGCCGGTTTTATTTTTGGGAATTTATTAGACAGCGCACAATTAGTTACTCAAAATCAACAAAATCGTGGAGCAGGAGGAAGAGATTTTTCTTCAGATGATTTGTTTCAATTTTATCAGCAACGTTCACAAACAAATGATTTTCCTACCATGCTTATGGCGCTTTCTGCAGCTGTAATGAAAGCAGATAACAAAGTAGTGAAAGCAGAGCTGAATTATGTAAAAGCATTTTTTCAACAGCAGTTTGGACCGCAATTTAGCACACAGCATTTACAAACGCTAAAATCGTTTTTGGATGCGTCTTCTATTCCGCTTCACCAAATTTGTCGAGATATACAAATGCGTTTACAGCCTGAAGTTCGCGTTCAACTCATTCATTATCTTTTTGGTATAGCAAAAGCAGACGGAAATGTATCAACAGCAGAAACTAATGTCATTGAAAGAATAAGTAATTGGCTTGGGATTACGACGGCAGATTTTCAGAGCGTTAAAAATATGTTTTATCGCGATGCGGAAAGCGATTATAAAATTCTCGATATCTCACCCAATGCTTCTGACGATGAGGTAAAAAAAGCATATCGTAAAATGGCGATAAAATATCATCCAGATAAAGTTGCACAAATGGGTGCGGACTATGAAACAGGAGCAAAAGAAAAATTCCAATCAGTTCAAGCTGCTTACGAAAATATCAAGAAGAAACGCTCGCTTTCTTAATCTCAGATGATTATTTTACCGTTATGAAAACTGGTAAATGATCTGAATAGCCACCTAAATAATTATCTCCTCCAAAAGTGCGTTTTGGAGTGTCTGTACCTTTGTATTGTGTAATTAAAAATTCTGGAGTAAAAATAATTCCTTTTTCTGTCGCAAGTTTAGTTCCTTTTGTTTTAGAGGTGTTTTCTAAATTACTAGATACAAAAATGTGGTCTAATTGTCCCCATTCTCCTCTATAATTGTATGAACCTCCATATTTATTAGATGTAGAATCTATTGCTGGATAAAGAAATTGTTGAATTAGTCGTGGTGCCATATTTGTTGGATAATCATTCAAATCTCCCATGGTAAGGATTTTAGCATTTTTGTTTTGATCTAACAATGAATCTATAATCAACGTTTCTACACAAGCTGCTTTTAATCGATTAGGTTCTGAAACTTCTTCTCCACCAGAACGACTAGGCCAATGATTTACAAAAATGTGTAAAGTATCTTTGCCTGTTAATACTTTCACGTATAGAATATCTCTTGTTTTGTGTGTTTTAGTTGCTGGAATAGTAACGTTTATAGGACGAGAATATAAAATAGTTACTTCTTTTGGGTCATAAATTAATGCAACGTCAATTCCTCTTACATCTGGACTTTCATAGTGCACCACTCCGAAATCTTTTAACTGCGTAGTGTGTTTGACCAAATCCTCTACAACTGCTTTATTTTCTACTTCTGAAAAACCAAATAATAGCGGTTTGTAGGGTAAACTATCTAAAACTGCTGCTAAATGCGCTATCTTTTCAGTATATTTTTGTGTATTCCATTCCTTTTTATTTAAAGGCAAAAATTCATCGTCCCATGTGTCTGCAGATTTTATAGTATCAAATAAATTTTCAACATTGTAAAATCCGATAATTCGAGTATCTTGTGCTTTAGATAAATTACTGAATATCAATAGTAAAGCAAATAAAAGGAATGGTTTCATTTTTTTTCGGTGAAGATAAAAAGAATTGTTGAATTGATAATAATGGTCTTTTTTAAAATGCAAATGGGAAAAAAACTAGCGTTCCTTTCCCATTCACTAATCAACCTAACCTAACCACCTAAATCGTAACAAATATAAGTAACTGATTTATACTGTTAAAATAAATTCGACAGATGGCTATTTTGTAATTTTTAATTTATTGATAAATAAATAGTTGAGAATTCCTTCCTTCGTTAAAAACCAAATCAAGAAGTGATAAATTAGAAAAATTACCATGTTTTTCTTCAAAAACTTGATGATATTTTTTGAAATCTTCATCAATATCTATTTTCGCATCACCTAATTGTAACTTAGATACTTGCTTATCTATTTTTTGATCAAAAACAACTATTTCTTGTTCGTATTCCAGCCATTTTAAGCATTCTTTCAAAATAGATAAATTAAATTCATGCAAGTATTCGTGTTTAGCAAAAATTAGGCTTTTAATTGCATCTTCATAATGTTCGAAAAATGGTGATTTTCCATAAGCGCTGCTAATAGTTTTCCAATGATTTTTTTGCCAATCTTCATCGTAGCTTATTGCTATTTCATTTACTAAAGATTTAGAACCTTTCGTTTTTATAACGGGAACGGATAAAATTTGCTTTCCATTTGCACCATAAATTTCACAACGACTTCGAAAACTTTGTTTTAAAAACGTTTCAGTTAGAGTAAAAACTGGATTTTCAGTTCTTATTAGTTCTCTGAAATAGTGAATATTACCAAAATAAACTAAAGGAAAAAGCGTCACCTATTTTATGCTTTTAAGAACTCTATCCCAACGAATTCCTCCATTAAACATTCCGAAATGTTTGTCGATAGAGAACCAAACTAAAGCTGCTCTTCCAACAATATGATCTTCTGGAACAAATCCCCAAACACGTGAATCTGCAGAGTTATCTCTATTATCCCCCATCATCCAATAGTAATTCATAGCAAATGTGTATGAACTAGCTTTTTTTCCATCGATGTAAATTCCATCTTTTCTTTCAGAAAGTTCATGACGTTCGTAAGCTCCAATTATTCTTCTGTAAAGTGGAATATTCTCTTTGGTTAATTGAATAGTTTGACCTTTTTTCGGACAAGTAATTGGACCAAAATTACTCATGCTATAGTTGTAGTTGAAGTCTTTCGGAAATACATGTAGATTTTGAATTCTTCCTCTCCAAGTTGTATCTGTATTTTTTGGCTCAGTTCTAATTTGGAAAACTACACCTGGATAACTTCGTTCAAGTTGTTTTTTTAAGCCACGTGTTAGGAACATGAAAGCAATATTTCCATCACCATCTGCATAATAATCTTCTTGAGGATACAAATCGTATCGGTCAATTAAATTCTGCTGTGAGATTCTAGGGAAATTACCTACATAATATCCTAAGTTTAAGTTTTCTGCTTGAAATGCTTTTTTACCATTGATGTATAAAACAGAGTTGATAACTTCTAATTTATCACCTGGAATAGCAACACAACGTTTGATGTAATTTTCTCTTTTATCAACTGGACGATAGATTAATCCATAATGACTTGTTCCACCATCTCTACAATAAACCATTTTAGTTTCTTGCATCATTTTCTTAGCGTAATTCAAGTAATAATCATATTTTTTCTCAAAATTTGAACTATCGTTATTTTGAGCAGCATAGTATAATGCTTCGTCAATCAAAATTCCATGATAATCATGTCCCATTAATCCATTCGGAACTCTTGGGTCGAAAACAGCAGTATCACCAGAAGGAAAGTTAAATACAACCACATCATTGCGTTGTACATTTGTAAATCCGGGTAGACGTGTGTAATTTGATTTTTCTAAATCACTGTAAGAACGAATATTTAACCAAGGAATGGTGTTGTGAACAAGTGGAAATGATATAGGTGTTTCAGGAACACGTGAACCATAAGCAAGTTTGTTTACAAAAAGGAAATCTCCTACAAGTAAAGTTTTTTCCATAGATCCTGTTGGAATCTGGAATGGTTCAAAAACATAGGTTCTAATTGCACTTGCTGCAATTAATGCGAATAGAATAGCATCTCCCCATTCCTTAATATATGTTTTTTTGTTCTTTTTCTTTTTGGATAATCCACCTAAAACATAAGCAACAACATGTCCAACTACAGGAAGCGATAAAAACAATACCAAGTGATCTCCAGGAGTACGTTTTTTAACTAATTTTTCGTCTGACCAATCAGTAGAGCTTGGACCAGCCTGAATTTTATCATCGCTTGCAATTTTATAACTTAGATACCATGGGAAAAAGATACCTAAAAAGGTATCGGAAAGACTAAAAAAGCCAAATCTTCTGAAAAGACTGACATTAAAAACAGCCCACATAACAAGATGCGCACCAGGAATAATCATAAAAAATCCCCACCACCAAGGTTGACCGCCTATTTTACTCGCAATACAATAATTGTATAAAGGAATAAGTGCTTCCCATTGCTTACGTCCCGCTTTTGGGAAAATTTTCCACCACATGGAAATGTATGGATGAATAGCTAAAAGCAAGAAAAAATACAATACGTTCATGTTTCTTTATTTTAATGGTTGAGTTGAGAAAGTTGAAGTACATCCTTCATGGAGTAAATTCCTTTTTTCCCTTGAATAAATTCTGCAGCTAATATAGCACCAAATGCAAAACCTTTACGTGATTTTGCTTGATGAATAATTTTTATTTCGTCAATTTCTGATTCATAACTGACGATATGTGTTCCAGGAACATTTTCTTCACGTTTTGCTGTGATTTTTAAATCAGTAGCTGCTGGATGTTCAATCTGTTCTTTTTCTGCACAATACCAATCTGTTTTTTTGGAAGAATTTTCAATTATTCCTTCTGCAATAGTAATGGCTGTTCCACTTGGTGCATCTAATTTTTGAAGATGATGAATTTCTTCAATTTCCACATCATAGTCAGTTTGTTTTTCCATTAATTGAGTAACAAAACGATTGATTTCAAAAAATAGATTCACGCCAATACTAAAGTTACTTGCACTTAAAAATGTTCCGTTAAATTGTTCTACAATTTTCTGAACAGATGTATATTCATCGTACCAACCTGTTGTGCCAGAAACTAATGGAATGTTAGCTGTTAAAATTTTTCGATAATTTTCTATGGCAGAACTAGGTTTCGTAAATTCAATCGCAACATCTGCTTGAGTAAGAACTTTTTCCCATTCAGTTGTGTTGCTATCCACTTTCAAGACAACGGAATGTCCACGTTGAAGTGCAATTTCTTCAATTGCCTTCCCCATTTTTCCGTAACCGATAAGTGCTATTTTCATATTTTTTTGAATGGTTAAAAATACATTTAAAAGTAGTATTGATTTATTTTTTAACGAAAATTAAAACTTAGCGCTACTCCAGGAGCATAACCAGTCATTAATGTCGGACGAATGCCTAAACTTAAATCTTTGCTGACATCAAAATGCACAAAGTGAGCTTCAACTGCTGCATCGATAATATTGATTACATAAACACCGAAAACAGCTAAAATAGTTAAATCTCTTCTCGATTGATATTGATCGTGTAAACTTTTAATCGCTGTTAAATCGTAAGCGGCTAAATCAGGAGAAACTATACCAAATCGGACACGTTGAATATATTCGTTTTTATATAAGTTGACCTTTTGCTGATTTTTAATGAGAAAATAGGTTGAAACTCCTAGTCCAGCATAAATAAGCGGAACTTTCCAATATGCCTTTTTTTTACCTTTCGGCATAGCAATACTGTTATAAACTTGTCCAGCTCCAGGAAGTCCAGTAGAAAGAAGAGTGGCAACGAGAATAGAATGTGGTTTTTCTTTTTTTACGAGTGTATCGTTAGCAGTTTGAGCATAAAACTTAAAACTACATAAGATGAAAACAAAACACACTAAAAATTTCATTAGTTATTTAAAAGTTCGATAATCCGATTCAAATCTGTTTCAGTATCAAAATTGATAATGACTTTACCATTACCGTTGGGAGCTTTTTTTATCTCTACTTTTGCAGAAATTTTTTCGGCAAGTGCGTATTTAAATTGATCTTGGTCGAGACTTAAATCAGTATTTTTTGAAGTAGATTTCGCTTTAACTGGTTTCGTGTTTACTTCAATTCCATCACGAATAATGTTTTCTAATTGACGAACTGAAAGATGTTCATTTACAGTTAATTGAAATAATTTTGTTTGTTGTTTTTCATCTCCTGCAGAAACTAATGCTCTCGCATGTCCCATAGAAATTACGCCATCTCTAATTCCTATTTGAATAAGTGCTGGAAGTTTTAATAAGCGCAAGAAATTGGTGATTGCAGAACGACTTTTAGAAAGTTTTTGACTTAATTGTTCTTGTGTTAATTTACATTCGTCAATTAATCGTTGGTAAGAAAGAGCCACTTCAATAGCATCTAAATCTTCACGTTGAATGTTTTCAACCAAGGCCATTTCTAGCATTGCTTGGTCATTTGCTACGCGAATATATGCAGGTATTTCTTCTAAATCAGCAATTTGAGCTGCTCTAAAACGACGTTCCCCAGAGATTAATTGAAATTTGTCAACACCAACTTTTCTAACGGTAATAGGTTGTATAATTCCATGCTCACGAATCGAATCTGCTAATTCGTTCAATGCTTCTACTTCGAAGTTTGTTCTAGGGTTAAAAGGATTCGCTTCTATTAAAGAAACACTAATTAGAGCAATATTTCCCAAAACAGCTTCTTTGCTTGTTTTTGAGGTTATATCTGTTGATGCGTTTTCTAATAACGCACTCAATCCTTTTCCTAGTGCAGGCTTTTTGCTAGAGGTCATGCTTATACTATATAATTTGTTTTTCTTTCTCGCTTAGTTGCGTCAAATTGTTACGTTGTAAAATTTCACGTGCAAAATTAAGGTAATTTATCGAACCTTTGCAAGCTACATCATGCATAACAATAGTTTCACCAAAACTTGGTGCTTCTCCTAAACGTGTATTTCTATGAATAATTGTGTCAAAAACGAGATCTTGGAAATGTGTTTTAACTTCTTCTACAACTTGATTAGCAAGGCGTAAACGTGTATCGTACATCGTCAAAACAATTCCTTCAATTTCTAAATTAAGATTGATACGCCCTTGAATAATTTTAATTGTATTTAACAATTTCCCTAATCCTTCAAGTGCATAAAACTCACATTGAACTGGAATCATGACAGAATCTGCAGCAGTTAGCGCATTCACTGTTATTAATCCTAAAGAGGGAGAACAATCAATAATAATAAAATCATAATCATCTTTGATTTTATCTAACGCTCCTTTGAGCATGTATTCGCGATTTGGGAGATTAATCATTTCTAATTCCGCTCCAACCAAATCAATGTGAGATGGTAATAAATCTAAATTTGGATTTTCTGTTTCAACGATTAAATCTCTCGGATGAGCTTCATTGATGAGGCAATCGTAAATTGTTCGCACATTTTTTGATTCAAAACCTACACCAGAAGTAGCATTTGCTTGTGGATCTGCATCAACTAACAATGTCTTGTATTCCAATACGCCAAAACAACCCGCTAAATTAACGGCTGTGGTTGTTTTTCCAACTCCTCCTTTTTGATTCGCAATAGCAATGATTTTACCCATATTATGATGAAAATTGAGAAGATAAAGATAATGGTAATTCACGAACCTCAATAGAATAGTTATTCACAATTGTATTTTTCTCATCCTATTTTCTTTTGATAATACTGTATTTTATTGATTATAAATATATTATAACAATTTTTAGACGTTTTTTTGTGAATGAAAAGCAACGTAATATTAAATATTACGTCAAAATAATTGAACTTTACAAATACCATCAAATACTATTTTATCATGAAAAATTTAATTCCACTATTTTTTGTCCTTTTCCTTGCTAATTTATCTTTTGGACAGGATCCAAATGCACATTTTGTTTATGATGTGAAAACATCTAATGACTATTTTCACTATGACAACACACATTATATAGATACAACAACAAATTGGAATGTTGATACGGTATATAAAACAATTTATGTTGATAGTGCTGAGTTTGCTCAAGGTAACGCTTATATCGTATTTACTTTGATTCAACCAACAAGTCCAAATCCTATAACTCAAATAATTGGTATGACGAGTTCTTACACCACGTATAATTCTACGCTTTTAGATACGCTAAACCTCTATCATGATACTTTATATCTTACACCAAATAACATCAATTTAACGGACATTTTATTGTTTGATATGCATCAAGATTTTAATTTACCTGGAACTCCGTTTGTCAATTATACCTATTACAATGAACTTTATTTGACTATTAGAGATACTTCTTTAAACGGTGGTATTTTAGGATTAAAACAAAATGAAACTCAAGAAAATCAGTTTAACCTCTATCCAAACCCTGCTTCAAATATGCTTAATTTATCTTTTTACACAGACATTAGTAATCCGATTTGTATTTTTGATATGACTGGAAAGATGGTCAAACAAATTAATGACATACAAGAAGGTCAAAATGAAATAAAATTAGATGTTTCGAACTGGTCGAAAGGTATTTACATTATTAAAAATCCATCTGATATTAAACGATTTACTGTTGAATAAAAACATAAGAAAATATATTTCACGCTAAAGGGAAAGATTTTTGTCTTTCCTTTTTTGTCATTAAAATTACGGCAAATTGCTAATATCTACTGAATCAACTATAATTTTAATTTATTTTAGCTACTTTTGCGCTCAAAAGCAAGTAAATTTAACTAAATACGCCGACTAATTCAATGAATTTAACTTTGAGCCAAGTAAAACACTTTATTCATGAAAATGAAAAGATTGTTTTATCTAAAGATCAAGAAGCAATTGTAACAAGCTCTTTTGACTTCTTGAAAAACTTTTCTTCAGATAAAGTTATTTATGGGATAAACACAGGTTTTGGGCCAATGGCTCAATATAAGATTAGTGAAGAAAACCTAAGTGAGCTTCAATATAATTTAATTCGCAGTCATTCCAACGGAACAGGTAAGCCACTTACTGAAGTGCAAGTTAGAGCCGTAATGTTATGTCGCCTAAACACGCTTTCTTTGGGTAAATCTGGAATTAGTATAGGTGTTGTTAATCAACTTGTTTCGTATCTTAATGCTGAAATTTATCCCGAAATTTTTGAACACGGTGGAGTAGGAGCAAGTGGAGATTTAGTTCAACTAGCTCATTTAGCACTTGGTTTGATAGGTGAAGGTTATGCTTATCACAAAGGAAAAAGAGTTAAAACATCTGAGATAATCAAAGAAAAAAATATCCAACCTTTAGCATTGAAATTACGTGATGGTTTGGCAATCATCAATGGAACTTCTTGTATGACAGGTGTTGGAATTTTAAATTATTTTCACAGTAAAAATTTACTCGATTTATCCATTTTAGCTTCTTCATTTTTAAATGAAATTATTTCTTCTTACGACGATTCTTTCTCGAAAGAATTGAATCAAGCGAAATTGCATATCGGTCAACAAAAAGTCGCTGAAAAAATGCGATCAAATTTGTCAGATAGCAAACTAATCAGAAAAAGAGAAGAATTTTTGTTTTCAAATACAGAAGAAAGCAGACAAGATATTTTCCGCGAAAAAGTGCAAGAATATTATAGTATTCGTTGTGTTCCACAAGTTTTAGGGCCTGTTTGGGATACTTTGGAGGAATCAAAAAATATATTAGAACAAGAAATCAATTCTGCAAATGATAATCCAATTGTAGATTTAGAGACACAACACGTTTATCATGGCGGAAATTTTCACGGAGATTATATTTCTTTGGAAATGGACAAAATGAAATTGGTAATTACAAAATTGACAATGCTTGCAGAACGTCAGTTGAATTACATGTTGAATTCTAAAATGAACGAAAAATTCCCTCCATTTTTAAACAAAAAAACACTGGGATTAAATTTTGGTTTACAAGGAATGCAATTTACAGCAACTTCAACAACTGCTGAGAATCAAATGCTTTCAAACTCAATGTATGTTCATTCAATTACCAATAATAACGATAATCAAGACATCGTTTCTATGGGAATGAATGCGGCGATTATTGCAGATAGAGTGATTGAAAATGCATATCAAGTAATGGCAATCGAATTTATCGCGCTTTGTCAAGCAGTTGATATTCTTGAAGCTAAAAATAAATTATCATCTGCTTCGCTTTCTATTTACAACGCTATTCGTAACTTAGTAGCTACTTGTGAAGAAGATGCTCCTCAATTTGAGCAGATTAAAGCGATAAATGACTTTTTGAAAAATTACGCTAAGTAGGAAATTATGAAGTGTGCACTAGTTACAGGAGGTTCGAGAGGAATTGGAAAAGCAATTGCGTTAACGATTGCAAAAGATCACGGGTATCATATTTTGGTGAATTATGCTTCAAATCAAACAGCGGCAGATGATACTGTAAAGTCCATCAAAGAAGCTGGAGGTTCTGCTGAAGCAATTCAATTTAGAGTAGAAGATTTTGAAGAAGTTCAAACCAAATTAAATAATTGGTTAGAAAAAAATCCACAATCTATTATTGAAGTTATTGTCAATAATGCTGGAATCACAAAAGATGGTTTATTGATGATGATGGAAGAAAAAGATTGGAATTCTGTTGTAGATACGAGCTTGAAAGGAATGTTTAACGTAACACGTACCTTGATTCAACCATTGTTGAGAAATCGTTATGGAAGAATCGTAAATGTTGCTTCGCTTTCAGGATTGAAAGGTGTTCCCGGACAAATGAATTATTCTGCAGCAAAAGGCGGAATGATAGCAGCAACAAAAGCATTAGCACAAGAAATTGCAAAACGAAAAATCACTGTAAATGCTGTTGCACCAGGATTTATAGCTACAGATATGACTTCAGAATTGCCAGAAGAAGAGTTGAAACACCAAGTTCCAATGAATCGTTTTGGTGAAGCACAAGAAGTGGCAGATTTAGTAAGTTTTTTGGTTTCGCCAAAAGCAGCTTACATTACAGGCGAAGTCATTAACATAAACGGGGGAATTTATTCTTAATTTATGCAAAGAGTTGTTATCACTGGAGTTGGAATTTATTCATGTTTAGGAAAAAACCTAGATGAGGTAAAAGATGCTCTTTTTCAAGGTAAAAGTGGTGTTATTCTGTCTTCTGAACGCAAAGCTTTTGGTTATCGCTCTGGACTTACTGGCTGGGTAGATGAGCCAGATTTGAAAGATGAATTAACACGTCGTCAGCGCATGAGCATGTCTGAGCAATCTAAATATGCTTACGTTGCAACAAAAGAAGCATTCCAAAATGCGAAGATGGATCAAGATTATATTGATTCTCACGAAGTAGGTATTTTATATGGAAATGATTCTTCTGCTTTAGCTGTTGTTGAAGCAATTGATGTGATTCGCGAGAAAAAAGATACAACTTTAGTAGGCTCTGGTTCTATTTTTCAGTCGATGAACTGTACAGTAACCATGAATTTGTCCACTATTTTTCGATTGAAAGGTGTGAATTTTACGATTAGCGCAGCTTGTGCTTCTGGTTCACATTCTATCGGAATGGCTTATTTTCTAATTCAACAAGGATGGCAAGATGCTGTTCTTTGTGGTGGAGCACAAGAAATCAATTTAGTTTCTTTTGGAAATTTTGATGGATTAGGCGCATTTTCTATTAGAGAAGATGAACCCACAAAAGCTTCTCGTCCTTTTGATAAAAGTCGCGATGGATTAATCCCAAGCGGTGGAGCAGCAAGTTTAATTTTAGAATCGTATGAATCTGCCGTAAAACGTGGCGCTCCGATTTTAGCAGAAGTTGTTGGATATGGCTTCTCATCTAATGGAGAACATATCAGTAATCCCAATAAAGACGGACAAATTCGCTCGTTGAATATGGCACTTAAACAAGCTGATATTCAAGCGAAAAAAATAGATTATATCAATGCACATGCAACTTCAACGTTGGTTGGAGACGCTTTTGAAGCGCAAGCTTTGGGAGAAGTGTTTGCAGGATTAAATACGCCAATTAGTTCAACAAAGTCTATGACAGGGCACGAATGTTGGATGGCAGGGGCAAGTGAAGTCATTTATTCTCTTTTGATGATGCAGAATGATTTTATCGCACCAAATATTAACTTTGAAAATCCGGATGAAGCCTCGGAAAAATTAAATATAATTGCAAAAACAAAAGAACAAAAGATAGATCATTTCTTATCCAATTCTTTTGGTTTTGGTGGAACCAACTCTACTTTAATCGTAAAACGTGTATGATTATGACCATGACAGATGACCAAATAATTGAAAAAGTAAATATTTTTCTTGCTGAAGAATTTGAAATCAACCAATCACTTATTTCGCCTTCAGCTTCGTTGAAAGATACGCTGGATTTAGATAGTTTAGACTATGTAGATTTAGTTGTTATCATCGAAAGTAATTTTGGATTCAAGGTAAAAGGAGAAGATTTTGTTGGTATTAAAACCTTCCAAGATTTTTACAATTACGTTATTGCAAAGCTCAATGCTAACTAATGTCTTCTTGGAAAGGAAAAAGTATCGGTCCAATTTTGGGTCACAAAATATTTGTGTGGTCGCTTAAATACCTTGGACTTTCTTTTTGCTATTTTTTACTCAAACCAGTTACCTATTTTTATTTCTTAAAAGCAAAAGCACCTAGAAAAGCTTTAGCCGATTTTTATCAACATCTATTTCAAGACAATTTATCACATCGCAAATTAATTCGCACCAATTTTTATGTTTTTGGACAAACATTGGTCGATAGAGTTGCAATAGGAAAAGGACTTTCCAAAAAATACAATTTCGATTCAAAAGGACGAGAAAATATTCATCAATCGTTTAAATCTGGAGAAGGTTGTTTGCTAATTAGTGCGCATTTAGGAAATTGGGAAATTGCAGGTAGCATTTTAGAAAATGACAATTTGGATGTAAACGTTGTGCTTTACGACCATGAAAATGAGCAGCTTAAAAAATATTTATCCAAACAAAAAACACAAAAAACAGTTCACGTCATTCCAATCAAAGAAGATTTTTCTCATTTAATTGCGATTAAAATTGCTTTGTCAAAAGGACAAGTGGTCTGTATTCACGGAGATCGCTATACAGAAGGTGGACGAACAATAAAAGGTGAATTTTTAGGAAAAGAAGCTCATTTTCCGATGGGACCTTTTCAATTAGCTGCAAAACTAAAAGCGAACTATAATTTCGTTTTTGCATTGAAAAACAGTAAGTTTGGCTACCAATTATCGTGTACAGAAACTAAAAAAGAAACGTCTGTTGATGTTATTTTAAAGGAGTATATTCACGCATTGGAAAAACAAGTGAAAAATTACCCTGAACAATGGTTCAATTTTTATAACTTTTTTGAAAAGCCAACAGCATGATTGCCATTGACAGAACGCAAATAGAAAAACTTATTCCGCAAAGAGAACCTATTCTCATGGTTCACGGATTAAAAGAGCACAACGAAAAAGAATCGTTGAGTTTTTTTATGGTAGAAGAAAATCAACTTTTTGTAAAAAATAATTTGCTCCAAGCACCTGGTTTAGTTGAAAATATTGCGCAAACTGCTGCCGCTAGAGCTGGTTACAGTTCTTTTTTAGCCAATGAAAATCCTAAAATTGGATTTATTGGAGCGATAACGCAACTAACAATTCAAGAACTTCCAGCAGTTGGTTCAACAATAGAAACGAAAGTAGAAGAAGTTACTGCATTTATGAATGTGTGTGTTGTGAAAGGAAGTTCTTTTTGCGATGGAAAACCACTTGCTTCATGTGAAATGAAAATATTTATTCAAGAAAATGCCTAGATCCGTTATACATGACAAAATGATTAGTCACACAATTGAAGGTAAAGTTCGCTTTAGCGAAGTAGATTCTATGCACATTGTTTGGCACGGAAACTACCTGAAATATTTTGAAGATGCACGCGAGCAATTCGGACTTCATTACGGAATGGCTTATTTAGATATTTACCACAGCGGATTTCAAACACCCATTGTAAAGACAGAAATTAACCATAAATCGCCTTTAAAATATGGTGATTCATTCAAAGTAAAAATTAGCTTACACCAAACTATCGCCGCGAAAATTGTGTACAGTTACGAAGTCTATAATTTGGAAACAGAAAAATTGGTTGCAACAGGACAAACAATTCAGGTTTTTACAGATGGAAATGATGAATTGCAGTTGCTTTGTCCAGCATTTTACGAAAAATGGTTTAACCAGATAAATTGGGATTAATGGAAGTCTTTTTTGGCGCAGGAAATATCATCTCTCCTTTGGGAAATTCACTTCAAGAAAATTGGAATAACATACTGAATTATCGTTCAGAAATAAAACCCTATAAACCACTTTTAGGTAACGAAAAGGCGTGTCTGTCAAAATTTTCAGTAGAAAAACCACTTTTTGAACATATTAAAGTTTCTATCGACGGAACTTTGAATCAAGTTAATGATTTAAAATTAAGTGAAACCTTGCTCATTTTTTCTACCACAAAAGGAGATGTTCGACAACTAGAAAACAATGATTGCGAAGCAGCTTTGCTAGATACTTTGTGTGAAAAGATTGCAAAAAATTACGGAATTACAAATCACATTACAGTTTCAAATGCGTGTGTATCTGGAATTTCAGCTTTAATAATGGCACATGATTTTGTGAAAACGAATAAATATAAAAACGTATTGGTTGTTGCAGCAGATGCGTGTACTTCTTTTGTTGTTGAAGGTTTTAAAACGTTTTTTGCGCTTTCGTCAAGTGTTTGTCAGCCTTATGATTTGAATCGTTCTGGAATAAATTTAGGCGAAGCAGTTGGAAGTGCTTTGGTAAGTTCAAATGAAAGTTGCTTTTCAGAAAAACCAATTAAAATTTTAGGTGGAGCAAGTGCGAATGATGCAAATCACATTTCTGGACCAAGTAGAACTGGAGAAGGATTGTATCGCGCTATTCAAAAGACCTTAAAACAAGGAAATTGTCACGTTCAAGAAATTGACCATATCAATGCACACGGAACGGCAACGCATTACAATGACGATATGGAATCTATGGCTTTTGATCGTTTGGAAATGAATGAAATTCCAACCAATAGTTTAAAAGGTTATTTCGGACACACTTTGGGCGCAGCGGGATTAGTAGAATCTTTAATTGCATTAAAAGAATTACAAGAAAATTTAATTGTTGGAACAGCAGGTTTTGAGGAATTAGGGACCATAAAATCAATCGCTATTTCGGCTAAGCATATAGAGAAATCATTGAATAGAGTACTCAAAACAGGTTCTGGCTTTGGAGGATGTAACGCTGCAATATTATTTGAAAAATAGATGGAACAGAAATACCTCATACACGCTTCTATCTCTAATCAATCTTGCAAATTGAACGATAAAATCGTACTCGAAAACACAGGAAATTTATCTGAAAATGATTGGCTGAAAATGCTTTATTTATCCTTTAAAACAGATTATGCAAAGTTCTATAAAATGGATGAATTGTGTAAACTAGGTTTGTTAGGAGTAGAATTATTGAAGCAAAAAACAACTTTACCAGAAGAGACTGACGATATAGCTTTATTGTTTGTCAACAAACACGCAAGTTTAGTTTCCGACGTGCAACATCAAGCATTAATCAATAAAGGAACGCCGAGTCCAGCGATATTTGTTTACACACTTCCGAACATAGTTTTGGGAGAAATTTCAATTCGCAACAAATGGTATGGCGAACAACTTTTTTTAGTAAAAAACACATTTCCAACCAGTTTGGTGGAAGATTATATAGCAACTATTTTTGAAACGGAGAAAGCCAATACGCTCATTATTGGACAAAATGATTGTTTTGAAAACATATTAAATGGCAAATGGGCAGTTGTTCGGAAAAGTGATTTTGAAGCACATACTGAAGAAATAATAAAAGAATTGATAAATTTATTTAAGTGTTTATAATAAAAAAGCTTAAATCTTCATCTTAAAAAGTAAACAAATTTGTTTACAAAACATTAATTTAGTATCTTTGATAAAATTAATGTTTATGCTTCCGCAATTAACTAAAATAAAAGGTGTTCACCCAGGTGCTATTTTAAAAAGAGAATTAAAAATTCAAGGTGTAAAAGGTATTCAATTAGCTCGTTCTATTGATGAACATAAACAAACAATTAGTGCGATTCTTAATAAAAAAAGAGACATTAATCCTAAACTTTCCATAAAGCTTGCTCAAGAATTTAATGTAGATCAAGATTATTTTATGTTGTTACAAGCTAGTTATGATGTGAAAATCATTGCTGATTCGAAACTTAAAAACACACCAAATATCCAGCATATCAGAAAAGTAATTTTTTGGGATACAAGCATAGATAAAATTGACTGGCAAAAGAATAAAAGAGCAGTCATACAAAGAATTTTAGAGCGAGGTAACGCAACCGAAATAACTGAAATAATTTCGTTTTATGGCAAACAAATCATTTCCGAAGAAATAAAATTAATCAAATCGAGTCGGTTACCTTCTTTTGAGAAAAACATTCAAGACTACAACTTAATTTAATCAAAAATGGAATTGTATTTAAACACGGTTTCTGATTTACTTTGGGAAACTTTAAATAAATTAATGTCGATTAAAGAATTTGATGTTTTCAGGCTTGTTGGTGGTACCTCATTAAGCCTTCAATTAGGTCATAGAGAATCCATTGACATAGATTTGTTTACAGATGTTGAGTATGGAAGTATTGATTTTGATAGGCTTGAAAATATTTTAATCGAAACATTTTCTTATGTCGATTCACTTTCTATTGGATTTGTAGGTTTTGGAAAATCATTTTTTATAGGAAATAATGAAAACGAGTCGGTTAAATTAGATTTATTCTATACCGATGCCTTCGTCTTTCCTTGTGTTGTTGAGCAAAATATTAGATTTTCAAGTATTGAAGAAATCGCAGCCATGAAATTTGAAGTAATTTCCAGAGGAGGAAGAAAAAAAGATTTCTGGGATGTTCACGAGCTTTTGGAAAAATATACTTTAGATGAAATGATGACATTTTATATGAAAAGAAACCCTTATGGCCATTCTAAAAGCCAATTATTAAATCAAATCATAGACTTTTCAGTTGCTGAAGATGATTTTACACCAAACTGTTTTAAAGACAAAGATTGGGACATAATTAAATTAGATTTTGAGGACTTGATTAGAAGTTATTGAGAAGTACGAAATTCAAGATGAATAGCTATCTTAATTCTTAAAAAATCTTCTAAATTTACAACCAGTAACTTAATCAAATTCAATAATTTTTGAAATTTGAGGACTTACAACTTTATTTAACTAAATATGGAAAATTTAAAAGAAGACCTAAAACGTCAAATTATTGAAGCGTTGAATTTGGAAGATTTAACCGTAGCAGATATTGCAGATGATGCAGCGCTTTTCGGTGGAGAAATTGGATTGGATTCTATCGACGCATTAGAGTTGATTGTTATGTTAGAGAATGTTTATGGTGTTAAATTGAACAATCCAGAAGTGGGGAAACAAGTTTTCCATAGCATCAATTCGTTGACGAAATTTATCGAAGAAAATAAAAAATAATGCGCATTTTTATCACAGGCATGGGCGCCATTTCGTCTTTGGGTTTTTCTGTTGAAGAGCACCTAAAGTCATTAATAAATTCGCAACACGGCATTTCGAAAGTGGAGTTAGTACGCGAACTTTTTGGTGATTTTTTAGGAGGTGAAATCAAATTAACTAATGCTGAGATAAAAACAAAATTAGGTTTGTCAGAAAATTCTAATCATTCCAGAACAGCACTTTTAGGAATGTGGGCTGCGAAAGAAGCATTTAATAATTCTAATATCGAAAACTTGAAATTGGGATTATTCAATGGAACAAGCGTTGGAGGAATGGATTTAACGGAGAACTATTATGCAGAATATCAGTCTGATAACAATGAAAATAACGAAAATATTCTTTCACATGAGTGTGGAACTTCTACAGTTAATATTGCCGATTATTTAGATGTAAAAGCATGTCAATCAACAATTTCTACGGCATGTTCATCTGCAGCAAATGCAATAATGCTCTCTGCTCGAATGATGCAAGTTGGTGAACTCGATATTGCTTTGGCAGGTGGGGCAGATGCACTTTCTTCTTTTACAATGAATGGATTCAAATCTTTGGGTATTTATGATGAAACACTTTGCAGACCATTTGATGCAACTCGAAAAGGTCTAAATATGGGTGAAGGCGCAGGATTCATCTTTTTAGAAACTGAAGAAGCACAGAAGCAAACAAAACATACAATTTTGGCTGAATTAATCGGTTGGGGAAATGCGAATGATGCTTTTCATCAAACGGCATCTTCTCCAGAAGCAATAGGTGCAAAATTAGCGATGTCAACTGCTATGAAAGTGGCAAAAATAAACTCAAATGAAATTGATTATATTAATGCGCACGGAACGGGAACGGATAATAATGATTTGACAGAAGTAAAAGCGATTAACGATTTGTTTTCAGGTAAAATTCCAGCGTTTAGCTCTACTAAATCGTTTACTGGACATACTTTGGCTGCTTGTGGTGGCTTGGAAGCGATATTTTCAATTTTATCACTTCAACATAATTGTATTTTTCCAAATTTGAGATGGGAAAATCAAATGGAAAACACGGAATTATCACCTGTTACTAAGTTAGAACAAAAAGAAATCAATTGCGTTTTGTCCAATTCTTTTGGTTTTGGAGGAAATAATTCTACCTTAATTTTCAAAAAAATACGATGATAGGATATATACATAACTATTCAAGTATTTCGAGAGTGGACGCTTTTGAGAAAGGAATTTTAACTGGAATTCAAGCTGGATTTTCTAATGAAACGATACATCCAGATTACAAGCAGTATATTTCTCCTGCATTAATTCGTAGAATGAGTCCAATTGTGAAAATGGGCGTTACAGCAGGATTAAAATGTATAGAAAATAAAGAAGAAAATTTAGCTGGAATCATTGTTGGAACAGGATTAGGTTGTTTGCGCGATACAGAAGTTTTTTTGAAAACCGTTTTGAAAAAAGATGGATTGGCGATTTCACCAACTGCTTTTATTCAATCTACACACAATACAGTTGCTGGTCAATTGGCACTTTCTTTAGGAAATAAAGGCTATAATATGACACATTCGCATCAAGAAATTTCATTTGAAACAGCTTTGAACGATGCGCTTTTGTTGGCAAATGAATCAAACGAAGCAGTTTTAGTGGGAGCTTGCGAAGAACATATTTCATTTTTGGATGAAATGGCAACTCAATTCGGATTGAATTCAGCTGATTTTGGAGAAGGAGCAAGTTTTTTCAAGATTTCTAATAATCCTAAAGATGCTATAGCGAAAATAGAGTCTGCTCAGTTTTTTATAGATGAAGTAGAATTTTCAGCACATTTAGAAAAGGAAAAACCATCGTTGGTGCTTTATCGATCGGGATTAAGCATAGTGGACATTAATCCAACATTACCAAGTATAGATTTACAAAAACAGTGTGGAATTTATGCAACAAATAGTGCTTTCGGAGTTCAATTAGCTTGTGAGTTGATTTCAACAACCAAAGGAACATTTGAAAATATTGATTTGAAGAATGTACAAAAAATTGCTGTTGTTAATTTTCATCGCTCTTCAAAAATCAGTTTAACGACGATTTCTACTTTATGAAATACAAAGTATTAAATAGTTTTATATTAGGAATTATAGCACTTAATTTTTTACTTTTTTGGGGTAAACCGCCTTTCTTTTGGATTGCTTTGGTGATTGTTATGTTTTATAGCATAGTTTTCATTTCAGGTGTTTTTAATTTGTCTTCTAATTTCTTTATTTCAGCATATTGCAATGGAGATTCCAATAAAATTTATTTGACGTATGATGATGGCCCAGATGAAAAACAAACGCCAGAACTTCTAGAATTACTCGAAAAAGAAGGAATTCGCGCAGGTTTTTTTGTTATTGGAGAAAAGGCTAAAAACCAACCTGAGTTGATTAAAACTATGCGAGAAAAAGGTCATTTGATAGCAAATCACAGTTATACGCATCATCGTTATTTTCAGTTTTTTTCGAAGGAAAAAGTAATGGAAGATTTAATGAAAACGGAAGCAATTATTGCTCATCCAGAAACAGATCAACGAAGATTTTTTCGCCCACCAGTTGGCATTATGAATCCAAAGATCAGCAGAGCTTGTAAAATACTTAAATTCAATGTGATAGGATGGAATTTACGTACGCTTGATACACGTTACTCCGATATTGAATTACTGTGGAAACGAACAAAATTGAAATTAAACCAAGGGAAAACCGTAGTTTTGATGCACGATAATCGTGCTATCTCTTTAGACCTAACAAAGCACATCATTGAATACGCTAAAGAAAAAGGAATGATATTTGAACGCATAGACGAAATAATAAACTACAAATGAAACAACCAATTTTGAAAATCACCGTAGCCTTTATTTCTATCTTAATGATTGGATTTCCAACTTTATCGCAAGAAAAAAGGTTAGATAACCCTGCTCAATTCAAAGAAGGTTTTGTCAAAACGGCTTCTAATACAAGTACAATTCAAGCTGATTTTATTCAAGAAAAACATTCGAGCTATTTCCAACAACCGTTGATTTCCAAAGGAAAATTTGCATACGATCAATCTGGAAAAATGCGTTGGGAGCAAACAATTCCTGAGTCATACATCATGTTGATTACAGGAAACACTCTAAAAATTAAGAAAAATGGCAAAGAAGAAACACATGATTTGTCGACTAATAAATATCTAACTTACCTAAAATTGTTAATGGTTGGAACGGTAAATGGTGATTTATTAAACAGTACGCAATTTACGTATACTTATTACAAAAATGGAAGTAATTACGAAGTTGAATTAGTTCCGATTAACAAAAAAATGAAATCAATGTTTTCGGGAATTCGTTTGAAATTTAGTGCTTCTTTCCGATTAGAATCGATGCAAATGAAAGAATCTTCTGGAGATTATACTTTGATAAAATTTGTAAATACGGAGTTTAATAAAGTTATCAGTTCTTCTAAATTCACTACTTTTTAATGGAAAATTACTTCACACTTTTAGAAAAAGAAACAATTGAAAATTCAACGATTTTCAAAATTGAATTGAATAAAAATCATTCTGTTTATAAAGGACATTTTCCAACTATTCCTGTAACGCCTGGAGTTATTTTGGTAGACATTTGTCGTGAGCTAACTGAAAATCTTATTGGTACTTCACTACATTTAGTTGCTGCAAGATCGATGAAATTTTTAATTATGGTAAATCCTGCTATAACGCCAGTTTTAAATGTAAAAATCGATTATTCTTTTGATAATGAACTGTATGAAGTAAAAGCAATTGGAGAGTTTGAAGGACATATTTATTTCAAAATTCAGGCTACATTTGCTAAATGATTGCAGCAGAAAATATAACAGAAAATCTACATTTCTGTGTCATAATTCCCACGTATAACAACGAAAAAACACTCCAACGAGTTATAGAAGGTGTTTTGGCGCAATCAAAAGATGTTATTGTCGTAAATGACGGTTCCAATGACGGAACTTCTGCTGTTTTAGATACTTTTTCTGATAGAATAACTCGTATTGATTTCCCAAAAAATAAAGGTAAGGGAAAAGCTTTGCGAGAAGGGTTTAAGCTAGCAGTTAAAGAAGGCTTTACGCATGCGATTACGATAGATTCTGATGGACAGCATTTCCCAGATGATATTCCTTTATTCATTGAAAAGTTGAAAGAATATCCAAGTGCTGTAATTATGGGTTCACGTAATATGAACCAAGAAGGAGTTCCCAGCAAAAGCTCTTTTGGAAATAAATTCTCTAATTTTTGGTTTTGGTTAGAAACTGGAATTAAATTACCAGATACGCAAACTGGATTTCGACTTTATCCATTGAATAAGATTAAAAAACTACATCTTTTCACTACTAAATTTGAATTGGAAATTGAGGTAATCGTAAAATTAGCTTGGCGAAATACCCCTTTTATAGCACTTCCAATTCGTGTGAAATATGATGCGGAAGAACGTATTTCTCATTTTCGTCCATTCAAAGATTTTACGAGAATTAGTTTTCTCAATTCGTATTTAGTCATTCTAGCATTGATTCGTCGCCCTATTTTATTAATTAGTAAGATGTTTACAAAAGCATTTTGGAGTGATTTTAAAACCGCTGTTATCAATCCAAACGAAAGTGTTGCAAAGAAATCTTTTGCCGTTGGATTGGGTTTGTTTATGGGGATTTTTCCACTTTGGGGATTTCAAATGGCAGTTGCGCTTCTACTTTCTATTTTCTTTAAACTAAATAAGTTCATTGTACTAGCAACATCCAACATTTCTATTCCACCGATGATTCCTTTTATTGTCTATGGTTCTTATCTATTTGGAGGTGTATTTTTGTCTCAACCCTTGGATTTTTCTATGTCAGATGGAATTACATTGAAAGACATATATCTTAATTTCGAACAGTATCTTATCGGAAGTATTGCGCTTTCGTTTGCTGCTGGTATTTTAGGTTTTTTCATCACTTATTTTCTGTTGAGTTTAAAAAGACGTAAGAAGTAAATCGACCAATAAAAAAAGCGAAACTAAAATTAGTTCCGCCTTCAACATAAACATAAAATATATTTGGTTGAGAAATATATACTTTTTAAAATGCTTCTTTTACAATGAATTCTGCTTTGACACCAAGTTTTAGTAGAATAGCTTCAATTGCATCCATCATTGGTGGTGGACCACATACATAAATATACGTATTGGAATTATTGATGTGTTTTTTGAGTAGAATTTCTGAGATAAATCCATGCTCATGACCACTAATTTCTTCTTCCGATAATACAGAGATAAAATTTTCGTTTAGCAGTTTTTTAAAGAATGGTTCGTGAATAATATCACCTTTCGTTTTATTCGCAAAAATCAATTTATTTGAACCTACTAAGCCTTTTGATTGTAAATCTTTCAAAATAGCTACAAAAGGAGTTACACCAGCACCTCCAGCAATAAATATTCCTTCACCTTTGTAGTTGATATCTCCAAAAACATCATGCAAAATCAATTCGTCATTCTTTTTAAGATGGAGAAGTTGATTGGTCATCCCTTTATGAGAAGGATATGTCTTTATAATAAACTCAAGGTGATTATCACTCGGATGAGAAGTAAATGTAAATGCGTTTAATTTATCTTTCCATTCTGGTTGATTAATTGTTACATCTGTAGCTTGTCCTGGTTCATAGATAAAGTTTTTAGGTTTCTCTGTGACAATTCTAAGTACGTCATGTGTTAATTTTTCTATTTCGATTATTTTTACGATATTTTCCATTACCTTAATTTTTGTACTTTAAATTTAATCATTATTTAATCAAATTCAAAAATTCGCTCTTAGTTTTTTCGTTTAAAAATTCTCCAGAATATGCAGCAGTTATTGTTGTGCTATTTGTGTCTTCTACACCTCTTGACGCAACACATAAATGACTTGCATCAATAATTACAGCAACATTTTCTGATTGTAAAGCTTCTTTCAATCCTTCTAAAATTTGTTTTGTAAGTCGTTCTTGTACTTGAGGTCTTTTTGAATAATATTTTACCAGACGATTAATTTTCGATAAACCGATTACTTGTCCGTTTGAAATATAGGCAACGTGAACTTTTCCAATAATTGGAACAAAATGATGTTCACAATATGAGAATAGTGTGATGTTTTTCTCAATAAGCATTTCGTTGTAAGAATAGCTATTTTCAAAGAGTTTTATGCTTGGTTTATTCACTGGATTTAGTCCACTGAAAACTTCTTTGACATACATTTTAGCTAATCTTATTGGTGTTTCTTTCAGACTATCATCTGTAAGATCTAAACCTAAAATAGACATGATTTCTGCAAAATGTTTTTTGATGTGGACTATTTTTTCTTCGTCACTGACATCAAAAGCATCTTGTCTGATAGGATGTTTAATTGAAAATTCATTTTGTTGATTATCAATTAAATCGAGTGTTTCTATTTGTTTTTCCATAAATGTAAATAAATATTATTGGCATCGAGGGATGACTCTGTAATCTATTAGAGTATGTGAGATCAAGATTGGTTACAGGAAAATGTTTATTTATTTAAAATAGAAAAGAATGGACAATCGAAAAATTATTGATTATGAACATTACATTTTCCACTCTTATTGGTTGTCATGTTTTTGCAACGAGTTCCTTTTTGAGTAATTGCAGTACATTGTGTAGAAATTACTGTCGGACTTTTATTCTCAATTGGAGTAGTGGATGTGTTAGCAGTAGAAGTACTTGTCCAAATCCAGCTAGAAATAGAACATGCTTGTTCAATTTCTTTTTCTTCGTTATCAGGTAATAAATGAAAAAAATCAATTCCTGTGACACTTTCTACTTTGTCTATACTTACCGCAAAATGTTGCAAAGGTTCTTGTGAAGCTGAATTTGGTAAAATAAAACCTATTCCTTTTATTTCTGGTTGTGAATAATCCAAAATTACTTTGTAATAACTTGTCGGAACACCAACTTTATTGGGTCCAATAGTCAAAAATGTATCAGAAGAAAAGATAGGTCCAGTTACGATATAAATCTTTTCATTTTCTACAGCCCATGAACGCATAAGTTCTTCTAATTTTTTCCAAATTCCACGATTAAAACTTGGAACTTGAGGTGACATATTACTGAAATAAAATGATTCTTCCATGGCAGTTTGTGACCAACCCATATCTCCAGCTGGAGCTAAATGTCCTCTGTCGTAGCCACTTTTTTCATAATCTTCATTCGTTGCACTTCCAGTAATTACCTTAGGGTCAATAATAAATCGATTGGTTCTTTCAAATAGAGAATTCGTGTGTTCTTTGGTTAATTGATATGCAACCCAATTCGCTTGTTCTGTATTTTCGTTATAAGAAAGCGAATAAGCAAAATGTTTAATAAAAACAGTATGCTTGTCCATCGCTGGAATCTCAAGATTATTTATGATTACATTAGAATTACTATCTAAATAATTCCACGTTCCGTTATCGTATAAAATTACTTTTTTTCCTTGTTGAGTTGTAGCATGTTGTTGTGCCATTACCTGACTCGAAAAAACAAAGAAGTAGATGAATAAACGAAATAGTTTTTTTGCTATCATGGAACTAAATTAAGTTTTTTCAAGAGATTATTGCATTTTAGATTTCATCGTTAAACTTCACTTCAACTCTCCAGCAATAAAACCTGTTGTCCACGCTCCTTGGAAATTATAACCTCCTGTGATGGCATCAATATCAACTACTTCTCCGGCGTAATATAGATTTTTGCAAACATTACTTTGCATCGTTTTTAAATCGATATTTTCTAAACTTATTCCTCCACAAGTGACAAATTCTTCTTTAAACGTAGTTTTTCCGCTAACTTTGTATTCGTCGTTGGTAAGTAAATTGACTAATTTGTTTAATCCTTTATTTCCGAGTTGATTCCATTTTTTATCTTGTGCAAATTGAATTCTAGCCAATAAATATTCCCACAAACGTGTTGGTAAACCAAATGGACGAATAGATGTCAACTGTTTTTGAGGATTATTATCGATAATTTGTTGAATTTCCTTAGCAACAAGCTCATTATTTTGTTGGTTCACCCAATTTACTTGAAGTGTAAATTGATAATTCAAATCACTTAATATTCTTGCGCCAAAAGCAGAAAGTTTTAAAATTGCTGGTCCGCTCATTCCCCAATGCGTAACCAACAAAGCTCCATTTGACTTTAACTTCGTTCCTTGAATGCCAACCATTGTTTGTGGAACAGCAATTCCCATTAAGCTTGTAATGGATTCCTGAGGCATATTAAAGGTAAACAAAGAAGGAACTGGATTTTCAATTTCGTGATTGAGTTTTTCCAACCATTCAAATCCACTTCTTTTTGGAGAACCTCCAGTGGCAACTATTACTTTGTCAAAAAGTTGGTTTTCTTCATTGAGAAAAGAAAGAATAAGTTGATTGTCTAAACCTTGAATTGCCGAAACACTTGAACTGATTTTAATTGTAATCTTCAAGCGTTTTGTTTCGTTCATCAAACAATCAATAATGCTTTGTGAATCATTAGATTTTGGAAAAACACATTGATCGTCTTGTGTTTTTAGAGCAACTCCACGAGATTTAAACCAATTGATGGTGTCTTTGTTACTAAAGCGCAAGAATAATTTCTTTAATGATTTTCCACCTCTTGGATAAGCTTTGCAAAGTTCATCAAGTGAATCACAAGCATTGGTAACATTGCATCTTCCACCTCCAGAAACTTTAACTTTGGCTAGAAGTTTAGTTGATTTTTCAAAAATCGTAACCTCAGCTGATGGATAATTTTCTTTTACTGCAATTGCTGAAAAGAATCCTGCTGCTCCGCCTCCAATAATAGCAACTTTCAAAGTGATATAATTTGATTGTTTATGCTCATTTTACATTCTTATAACAAAGACAAAAGTTGCAATGAGCGAGCAGAGAAGTAGAAGCTGAATTAGTTTCTCAAACTTTGTTGCTTTAGAAAATAACTGAAATTTAGCTAATAATGCCAAATGAATTGGAACAATGAATGCTAATACGAGCCATTTAGGCGTTTCAAGTGCAATGGTTTCAGTAGGCAAGAGGAGAACTCCAAGAATTGGAATGATACAAATGCTGTACGTAATAATTCTTAAAATTGGATTAACTTCCTTTGTTTCTAATAAAATAAATATAAGAAAGAAAATAAGCGTAGCAGTACAAAAAAGAGTCGATTTTAAATAGAAACCAAATGAATTATTCACTGGATTGATACTCCAAATTGAAAAAACAAGAAAGAGCAAAGTGAGTATCGCTAAAAAAGAAACAAGTCGGATTAACTTCATATTTTCACTGCAAAAACGCACACATCATCAATTTGCTCAAATCCTTTTCTCCAATCTTCAAACGTGTTTTGAATGATAGCAAATTGCTCATTCATTGGCAAATGATAGATGGTTACCAACAAATCCTTAAATGCTTTTGATTTGAATTTTTTACCTTTTTCTCCACCGAACTGATCTACATATCCATCTGAATAAAGATAAATGCAATCGTCTTTTTTCAAATCGAAAGTCTGCAAAGTAAATGGTTTTGAATCACTAAATTGTCCGATGGGTTGTTTGTCTGCTTTTAATTCAATAATCTCGCCATTTCTAATAATAACACATGGATTATTAGCACCAGCATATTCCAATTTAGTTCCTTCTTTATTGATACAACAAAGCGCAAGATCCATTCCATCTTTTACCTCAGATTGATTTTGACTTTTGAAAGATTCAACAACAACTTCTTGTAATTTGTCCAATACTTCATTCGGATGATGTAATTTGAATTCATTAGTAGAACGTCTTAAACCATTGTGAGCAACAATACTTACGAATGCTCCAGGAACACCGTGACCTGTACAGTCAATTGCAGAGAATAAAACATTTCCATTTACACTATCTGCCCAATAAAAATCTCCAGAAACGATGTCCTTCGGTTGGTAAAAAACAAAGTGTTGATTGAATAGAGAATTCAGTTTGTCCGTATCAGGTAAAATCGTATTTTGAATTCGTTTTGCATATTTAATACTGTCTAAAATGTCATTGTTTTTTGTTTCAATTTCATTTTTTTGGTGTTCTAGCAGATGATTTTGATCTGCGATCTCTTGCGTTCTAATTTTCACAGTGTTTTCTAGTTTTTGGTTTTGTTGTTTAATTCGATGAATAGAAACGCGAATAATTCCGATAATAAAAAGTAAACCAAATACAACATACAAAACATACGCCCACCACGTTCTATACCATGGAGGCAAGATTGTAAAAGGAAATGAAGTTGTTGAACTTACATTTCCGTATATATCAATAGATTGAACTAAGAAAGTGTAATTTCCTTCGGGAAGTTTTGTGTAATTTGTAGAATTCATAGTCGTCCAATCTGACCATTCGCTATCAAAACCTTCTAACTTTGTTCTGTATTTCATTTTTCCATATCCATAATAAACTGGACTTGAAAATTCGAATTTGATGAAATTATTCGAATAAGCCATTGAAAAATTGGTAACTAAACTTTTAGCAATGCTATAAACGGTATCGTTTAAGGTAGATATTTTAGAAATAGCAACCGAGAAAGGAACATTCAGTTCATCTTTGGCTTTTACGTTGTAAACATAAACTCCTTTTTCACCACCAAACCACAATAATCCTTTATCATCGTGCATGATATCGTGAATAACATCTTCTTCAACGATAGAAAGTGGTGCAGTTTCCCAAACCCATTGACCATCTACTTTTTGTAAAAATCCAATTTCACGCGATTCTGTTTGTAGTTCTTCATTTCTAAATAACACCATCCATAAACGGTTATCATTCTCATTGTGAATGCGATGAATGTATAGTTTAGGTTCAAATAAAACACCGTTTTTGACATTTTTCACAGGAGTTAAAATCTCCGTTTTTGGATCTAATGTATATAATCCATTATTTGTTCCAACGAAAAGTTCATTTTGAAATTTGCTGATATAATAAACGAGATTGTTACTTAATTTCGGTGTTTCAGCTATGTATTTTACTGATTTTGTTGAAAGATCATATACTCCAATTCCTTTGTCTTTTACTGCGAAATATAGTTTGTTCCCAACTTGAGCTAAACTTCGTGTTAATCCACCTGCATCGTCAATAAGAACTTCGTATTCCCAACCATTTTTTGTTAGCTCTAATTTTCCAATACCGCCCGGAAGGTCGAGTCCGCAATAAATAATGTCTTTATTGGTCGTTGATTGTAAGAGCGACCAACCGTAAACATCGTATTTTGCAATTAATTTTTTCCATTGTGGCGTAATTTCATAAATACCATTGTAGCCGATAACAAGACATTTTGTTCCTTGTGAAGTTTCAAATATTTTTATGCCGAAAGTTGGTTCGTGTGTAATTCCTGAATTTTCAAAAACAGTTGTTCCATCTACTTTTTTATTGATAAATAAATCGGAACGAGTAGAAAGTATATATTTTGAGTTGAATTGAGCCATCGCTTCTGTTGATGCTAAAACTCCTTGTTTAGATGTGAATGAAGTTACAGGAGACGAAAGTTCAACAAGTCCAATCCCATTGTCTAATAAAAGCCAAAGGTTGGAGTTTTTATCAAAAAACAGTTCGAAAACAGATAAATTAGATAAACCTTCTGCCTCAGCAATTGAGCGAATAAAATGCCCTTGTTTATCGTAAACGATTAATCCATTTGCATCGGTACCAACGTATACATAGTTTTTGTGAACGCGAACACAATTCACAACGTAGTTGGTTAATCCTTCAAAATGAATCGTATTTTCTTTCCATTCAAATTTACCGGTAGATTTTTCTTCGCACGTGTATGTTCCACCTTTTTCATCGAAAAGTATCAATTGATTTTTATAATCTAAAACACCGCGAATATTTTTTAAAGCGCCATAAGTAGGAGAAGGGACAGTTGTGAAATTATCTGTGCCATCGGCTAAATAGAGTAATTGAATATCACTATTTTGTTCTTGATGATCTAATTTTTCTAGAATTAAAAAACCTTGACCAAAACGTAGAGAAGTCGTTATTTTTCCTTGTGTAAGTTTTAGTAATTGCTTTGAAACTCCTGATTTATAAGAGATAACTCCGTTACTACCGATGAAAAGTATGCTTTTATCTTTTCGTTCTTGAATATTCCATATTAATCCTAAACCATACGGAATCATTTTATCCGTCAACAAAGGTTTGATAAAAGCTTTTCCAACAGAATCGTGAGAAATAACACCAATTTCATTGTCTCCTGAAACATAAATAGAATCGTTCGAAGCCTTTAATAAACGTGTTATTTTTCCTTCTTGATGCGTTGCAATTCGTCCCCAACGAGAACCATCAAAAAGGATAACTCCTTTGTTATTTGCAAAATAGAGTAGACCATCTTCTCCTTGAACGCCGTGCCAAATTTGTGCAGATGCCTTAAAATCATTCACAGAAAACGTAGTTACTTCTGGAAAAGATCCTAAGTCATTTTCGTTCTGAGCCTTTAGAACCAAGCCAAAACAAAGTAAAGTAAGTAATAAACAGGTTTTTCTTAACATTTAACAACACAAAATTATGCCACCAAGTTAATGAAATCATCTAATTCTCTGCATATTTCAGTCAATAAAAAATAAATTTTCAATTATTTCTCTATATATTTACCATGGTAAATATATTTTACTTATCTTTGTCGAAACAAAACATTAAAAAAGATAAAAATGGAATCAACAAAAACAACATGGACAATCGATCCAACACATTCAGAAGTACAATTTAAAGTAAAACACTTGGTAATTTCAACTGTAACAGGAAATTTCACAGAGTTTCAAGGAGGATTGGAATCAAGTAACGAAGATTTTAATGGAGGAGAGGCGCATTTCGAAGCTTCGATTAATAGTATTTCAACGAATCAAGCAGATAGAGACAATCATTTGAAATCTGCAGAATTTTTTGATGCAGAAAATCACCCAAAATTAACTTTCAGACAAGGTAAATTTGAAAAAGTATCGGATAATGAGTACAATTTGAATGGATTACTTTCTATTCGTGGAGTTGAAAAACCAATTTCTTTAAAAGCTGAATTAGGTGGAATTATGGACGATCCTTACGGAAATAGAAAAGCTGGATTCGAAATTTCAGGTAAATTAAGTCGTAAAGAATTTGGTTTAAACTGGAACGCAGTCACAGAAGCTGGCGGTATCGTTGTAGGTGATGAGGTAAAATTATTATTGAATGCTCAGTTCGTAAAACAAGCATAATGTAATTTCAAATTTCAAATTGCGGATTACTACTTTTTTAATCTGCAATTTGGAATTTTACTCATTTGCAGCGTTATATTTAATATATTCGTATTTAATAGGTTCATTGAAATACAAATCTTTTTTATCGGAAATAATTAAATGACGACAAAAATAGACGAAAGTTAACTTTCTAGTTATTTTATGAATCCCTTTTTTGGTTGTATATGCTTCATTTGTCTTTTCGTCAACAATTTTATAAATCAACCACTTTTTAGGATTTATTCTATATGCGGATTCAGCATAAAATGAATATTGGAGCTCTCCAGCATTATATTTGGCATATACACGTATTGAATCATTAATAATATCTGCCAAAAAAGTACCCCTTATAGTATCTTCTCCAAATAGAGTATTTACCTCTACAATATTTGATTTTACATCGAAAAATACAGCTTGATTTAAGAATAATTTATCTGTATCAATATACATGTAAATTTCATTACTGCGTATATTTCCATTAGGATAATATGTTTTTATTAATTCATTTGGAGTATAATATGAATAATGATATTCATTATTATAAAGTTTTGTATAACTATATATTTTAGCCTCGAATGCTAGTTTTTTATTTTCGTGAATTCTTGAAAGACTGGTGACAAAAGAAGAATCATTGACTTTTACAGATTGAATGGTTATACTGTCTTTTTTATACTTTAACAATGAAAAACTATATATTTGATTTACATTAACTTCCACATCAGTAAATAACCGATCATAAATTTCTTCATCTGTTTCATAATATTTGAAGTCTACTGTTGTTTGCGAAAAACAAGTTAAAGTATTTATGATAAAAAGAATAATGAATGTATATTTCATAATCAATTGATTACATGAATAAAGAGTTTCTCAAATATATAATAAATAACCACAGAGAACACAAGTTCACAAGTTCACAAAGAAATTCATTGTGTCCTTTGTGAAAACGTTGTGCGCTTTGTGGTTTTTTACCGCCATGTTCGCAAAGAAGACACAAAGTTCGCAAAGAATTGTGTTGTAAAATTAATAACATCGCAACGCTTGGCGTAACCTTTGCGTCTTTGCGGTAAAAATAAATGTTCTCAAAAAAATAACATGAGTTTTTCCAGTTAGGTAGAATTCTGATTTTTTTGTATATTTGTTTAATTGGAACTGTATTAGAACAAAGCAGTCTTACATATCTTTAAATTGTTTTATTATGACACAACTACTTTTGAATATCCAAGATGAAAGTAAAACAAATAAGCTGCTTGATTTTTTAAAAACACTTAATTATATAAGTGTAGAAGAATTATCAGAAGAGAATATCATTGTCAGTGAAGCAGAAAAAACAATAATGCGAGAGCGTTTAAAAAATGCTAAAGCTGAAGATTTCAAGGAATGGGACGAAGTAAAAAAGTCGTTTAAAATCGATTAATGAAACTATTCAAAATATTTATTTTAGACCAAGCAAGCGAAGATTTTAAAGAAGCTTTTGAATATTACAAAGAAATAAATCCAAAACTTGCAAAGAAGTTTTTTAATTGTACCAATTCAGCTCTAAACGATTTAAAGAAAAATCCTTTTTACCAAATTCGTTATGATGTATTTAGAATGAAAATAGTAAAAAAATTTCCTTACATAATTCATTATATTGTTGACGAAGCGAATTTCACTATTGCCGTTTATGGTATTCGTAATTCTCATCAAAACCCAGATGCATATCTAAAAAAGAATCTTTAGAATATTCCGAATCTTTCTGTTTGTTAACATAGAAGTCTTTGTAGTTTTTTACCTCCATGCCTACAAATAAGGCGCCATGTCCGCAAAGAATAGTATTGAAAAAAACATAGCGACCATTGCGGAACCTTGGCGTCCTTAGCGGTTAGAAAAAATAATCTGAGTTTCCAAAAGATTTTAAATTACATTTTTTTAATTTGCAATCTGTATTCAGCAATCAGCAATTCAAAAGTAATCAGCAATTCAAAAGCAATTAGTGAATTTTGCAATTTTCAGTTAAAAAACAGTCTTAAAAATTATAGTTTACCTACCTTTGTACTCAAATTTATAAAAAGAATGGATAAAGGCGCATTGGGAAACCATATTTTAGTTGAGTTTAGCGGTTGTACACCGGAAATTATGAACTCTGTTTCTACTATCGAACAAGGAATGGTAGACGCGGCCGTAAAAGCGGGTGCAACAGTTATAAATTCTACTTTTCACCATTTTTCACCGTACGGTGTTTCTGGTGTTGTGGTTATTCAAGAAAGTCATTTAGCGATACATACCTGGCCAGAATATGGTTACGCAGCGGTAGATTTATTTACGTGTGGTGATATCGATTCATGGATTTCTTTTGATCACTTAAAAGATGTGTTCCAAGCGAAAAATTATTCTGCTATTGAGATGAACCGCGGTTCTCTTAAATTACTAAATCGCCTAGAGTTTGATTTGACAACAGCTCGTGAAGAAGCAAAAGAAAGAGTAAATCCAGAATTTTATACACGTAACGTTTGGTTTACGGATAAAGATGATAATCAAGCGCTTTCTTTGCGTTATACAGGAGAAGTTTTATTTGATTTTCAATCGCCTTACCAACGTGTAAAGATTTTAGAATCATATAAATACGGTAAAATGCTTACCTTGGATGACATGGTAATGACAACCGAACAAGATGAATTCCACTACCACGAAATGATTTCTCATCCTGCTGTTTTTACGCACGGTAATGTGAAAAAAGTATTGGTAATTGGTGGTGGTGACGGAGGTTCTGTTCGTGAATTTTTACGTCACGAAAGCATTGAAGAAGTTACCATGGTTGAAATTGACGGAGCAGTTATTGAAGCGTGTAAAATTCACCTTCCAAATATAGCTTCTGCTTTTGATAATCCAAAATTGAATTTATTAGTAGACGATGGAATTGCATTTGTGAAAGGTGCAGATTCAGAAACATACGATTTAGTAATCGTTGACGGTTCCGATCCAGTTGGTCCAGCAGAAGGATTATTCTCTGTTGAGTTTTTCAAGAACTGCGAACGCATTCTAAAACCAAATGGAATTTTAGTAACGCAAGGTGAATCTCCTAAATTTAACGATAAAGCATTTTGCGAATTACACCATACAATTGCAGGTATTTTCGGAAAAGAAAAAACACATACAAGTTTATTCTTTGTCCCAACTTATCCAACGGGAATGTGGAGTTTCCAATGGGGAATTAAAGGCGATATTGGTCATCCTGCAAAAATTCAAAAAGATGCTGAAATCGATCAATTTGTTGCTGATAATGGTTTACGTTATTACAATGCAGATTTACACAGAGGAAGTTTCGCTGTGCCGAATTTTGTAAAAGAAATGTTGAAATAAAACATGAGTATTTCTCAATTTGATCCGAATGGTGTTGGCATAAATAATGGCAACCTATTCGGATTTCCTTATACTTTAGAAGAAGCTGAAATCGTTATTATTCCCGTTCCTTGGGATGCAACTGCATCTTATGGAAAAGGGACGAGTAGTGGACCTCAAGCAATTTTAGATGCGTCAACGCAATTGGATTTTTACCATCCAAAAATGCGCAATGCTTTTGACACAAAGGTGGTTATGACGCCAATTTCTGCTGAATGGAAAGCGTTGAACGACAAATTGTGCATTCAAGCAATCGACTATATTCAGTTTTTAGAAGAAGGTGGTAAAATTGAGAACGCTCCTCATTTTCAAGATATTTTAGATCAAATAAATGAAGCGCAAAGCGTTCTAAAACAACATTTAGCCGAAAAAACAACTGAATTACGCCAACAAGGAAAAATTGTTGCTGTTTTGGGTGGCGAACATTCAACTCCACTTGGGTTGATAACTGCTTTGGCAGAAAAAGAGTCTTTCGGTATTCTTCAAATTGATGCACATGCAGATTTGAGAGATGCTTACGAAGGATTTGAACAATCACACGCTTCTATTATGTTCAATTCTTTGAAAATTCCAAATGTAAAGAAACTCGTTCAAGTTGGAATCAGAGATATTTCTCAAATGGAAGTAGATAGAATTGAGTCAGACGATAAAATCGCTACATTCTTTGATTGGGATTTAAAAGCAGCGCAATACAAAGGAAAAATGTGGGCGGAACAATGTGCTGAAATTATCGCTGAATTGCCTGAAAAAGTATATGTTTCATTTGATATTGATGGGCTGAAACCATTTTTATGTCCCAACACAGGAACGCCCGTTGCAGGAGGATTTGAACTCGAAGAAATCAATTTTCTTTTGTTTGAATTAGTTCAAGCTGGAAAAACCATTATTGGATTTGACTTGAATGAAGTAGGTGTGAGTTCAGATACAGATTGGGACGCAAATGTGGGTGCAAGAGCATTATGGAATTTGTGTATTGCTACAAAACTTTCTCAGAAAAAATAATCTACTATAAGTGCTTGATAAAATGAAAACCTCTTGGTTCAAATCCTAGGTTGTAATACAATTTATGCGCTTTGAAGTTTTGGGTATATGCATCGAGCATCATAGCATCGCACTTCGTTTCTTTCGCCATTTTTTCTAGGAAGTCAAACATTAGTTTTCCAATTCCTTGAGAGCGGTGACTTTCTAGAACGGCTATATTATCCAATTCTAAGTATTTACCGCACCAAATTTTCGTATTGATCCAAAATCCATTTACGCCTATACATTTTTCACCATCAAAAACAGCTAATTGCTTGTAGTTGTTTGGAATCATGTCTTGTAACATTTCTCGATAACTCTCTGTAGTTATTTTTGAGTACACTTCAGAAAGCACATCAAAAGCTACCATCATGGAATCAGCTGTATCTAGTACTTTTAGCGTAAAATTTTCATTCATTAAATCGTCAAAAATAGAGAATATTAAAAATACAATTTTTCGATTTCAAAGGTATTTATTATTGGCTAAAAATCAACTTTTGTGGTTGATATTTACTCTCAGGTTATGAATGAATTCATAAAGAATGTTTCCCTCAACTACTTATCTAATTTTGTAAGCTTAATGGTTGTGCTATTACTGCCGTTTGTAGCTTGTAATGTTAAATCTTTACCTTTTAAATCAACAATAGTCATGGTGCTAGAAAAAGAACCATTTTTAAATTCTAAAGTTTTACCATCATCTGTAATTCTATATTGTTGGTTGATAGAAACATTTGTGCCGTAAATTGTTTGTGAAATAGCAACATTACAATATTCATCCTTTTTTAATTTACAATTATCAAAGGTATAAGTAGATGTATTGTTAGAAGCGTAAGTGGTGGTTGTGCTAGACACTCCGTTTGATGCTGTAGCTTCTGTAACTTGCCATTTTCCATCTAATTTACGAACCGCAGTTTGGTTTTTATCACATGAAGTAAATACTACAAGCATAATAAGTGCTCCAATAAATTTTAAGTTTTTCATATCTCAATAAATTAGTTATTAATAGTTTAAAGATAAATCATTTTACGCTAAAGTTCAAAAAAAGTTAGTTTTTCATCTTCTTTCTTTTCTATACTCCAATGGGCGTATACGTCGAAAAAGAAAATACCACTTAAAAAACAATTCCCAAAAAAACAATCATTCCCGTCAACATCGCTTCTTCATCGACAGCGAATTGACTGTTATGAACGCCATAGATTGCTTTTTTTGCTTCGTTTCTAACGCCTAGTCGAAAAAAACATGCAGGAACTTCTTGCGAATAATAACTGAAATCTTCTGCTGTCATACGAATAGGTAATTCTACTACATTTTCTGCTCCAATTAGTTTTTTGGTAATTTCTCTTGCATTTTCTGTAGTTTGCTCATCATTTACTAAAAATGGATAGCCTTTTCGAATGTCAACAATGGCTTTTCCTCCCATTGCTATAGACATTTCTTCTATTTGCTTTTGTATCAATAGATGTGCTTCAGTGCGCCAAGCTTCATCCATTGTTCTAAAGGTCCCTTTCAAATGCACAGCATCTGGAATAACATTCGTTGCTCCAATACCTTCAAAGTGTCCGAAAGATAATACACACGGTATTTTCGGATCACATTTTCTACTGACAATTTGTTGTAAATTAAGTACAATAGAACTTGCAATAACAATTGGATCAATCACTTGATAAGGCATAGCAGCATGTCCGCCTTTTCCTTCTATAGTAACGTGAAGTTCATCCGTAGAAGCCATGTACATGCCCGATTTAAAACCTACTTTTCCAACTTCTAACTCCGGAAAAACATGCAAAGCAATGATTCTATCTACTTTTGGATTATTTAAAACTCCTGCTTTGATCATCAAAGATGCACCGCCGGGCAAAAGTTCTTCTCCTGGTTGGAAAATAAACTTCACAATTTTAGTTAGCTTATTTCTGTTTTGCTGAACTAGTTTAGCGACACCAAGTAAAGTTGCCGTATGCACATCGTGCCCGCAAGCATGCATAATACCTTCGTTTTTGGAGGCATAAGGAAGTCCTGTATTTTCTTTAATAGGAAGTGCATCTAAATCTGCTCGAAGTGCAATGCATTCCATTTTTTCAGCTGTATTATCGGGAGAGATAATAGCTACTATTCCTGTTGGGGTACAACGAGCAGTTTTAATACCAAATTCCTGTAGTTTTTTTTCTACAAATAATGCTGTTTTCGTTTCTTGAAATGAAAGTTCAGGGTATTCATGAATTTGTCGACGAATAGCAATGATTTCCTCTAAAATAGCTTTCGCTTGTGTTTTTATCTCTTGATTATCCATGTTCTATATGTCATAAGCTAACGAAAATTGTATTCTTGGACGTTTGGAAATGTTTCCATTTTCTACGCCCCAACCTACATCGAAACGCATGAAGTAGCCAAAAAGTTTCATTCGTAATCCTCCGCCAAATCCAAAGATAATAGGTTCACGGCTATTTTGTACTTTTATGACGATTGGTTTGTCAACAATAGTTTGCGTATTGAAAAAATTATCAGGTGAATAAGGTCCATGTCCTGTCCAAGCTGAACCTAAATCTCCAAACGCAACAAGTTGTAAATTGCGTAAAAATTGGTTTTTAACAGGATATTTTGAAAGAAATGCAAATACAGGAAGACGGAATTCTGTGTTCCAAACAAAAAATGAATTTCCATTTCGTGTATTTTGAATAAATCCTCTCATAGGAGTTGCAAGCGTTTGATATGCAAAATTTTGATTGGGGTCTACAGTAATATTTTGGTTAAAACTAGGGTTCGGACGTAACATCCAATTATCAACTCCTCCCATATAATAAACAAGTTTTTGTTGTCCCATGGAAGTTGCAGCAGCAATTCGATTCACCCAAACGAAGTTTTTAACGAGTTTTATGGAGTAGCGTAAATCCAATCCAAGGTTTACCATTTCTTTATTCGGAGAAAATTGATTCAAATATTCTGCAAATATTTTGAATTTTGCTCCTTCCCAAATGTTTTCTTGGATGGTATGTGAATTATCAAAAACCAATACTGCTGTAGCTCCAGCTTGGTTTTCTTTGTCAGAAGCACGGTTGAGCGAAGCATTGTCCATCGATAAAAATACTTGTTTGTCATGACGATACGTTACCGATCCTCTAAAACTAAATGTTTCTGTAAAAGGATATGAAATGCGGTAGTTCACAATATGAATAATCTGCTTCGCCAAAAGTCCACTCAAATCATTTTGGTTAACGTACGATTGACGATAAGCAGTTAACTCATGATCTAGTCTTTTCTTTAAAAACTGAATAGTTCCTAAAAATTCCCAAGAATTTAAGTTCAAAGGAAGTCTAAAGCCACCAATAAGTTTGATATCTTCAAACACATCGCTAAATCCTATTTTTGTTAACGCACTTATTTGTGGATTAAAATAAACAGATCCTGGACCATTATAGCGTTGGTATGAATTATTCATAAATTGATTGTCGAGTTGTGTACTCAAATAATCACGCGCAAAATTGACTTTGTAGATCTTTTCTAAAGGTTTTCTATATGCAAATGGATTGTAAGCAATTGGATCTTGCGCATTTTTTGTTGTATTATTTTCTTTTAGAATGACTTGCTGCTTAGAATAATTTTCATTTCCAAATTCATAATTTTTAATTTCTACTGTAGCATTATGAGAGCTTATCGTATCTATTTTTGTTTCTATAACGGGAACTTTTTCTTCAATTTTCTTTGCGAATAATTTCTGTTGTTGTTTGTAATGAATATCTTCTATTTTCGATGAATCCATTTCATTTTCAGTAGATTGATAAAGTTTATAACGGAAATTTTGATAAATCAACGAAATATAATTCTGTTGTTTCGGTAAATAAACTTCTTCGTGAATGGAAGTGACCAAATTCGTTGCTGGAGAAATAGTAGAAAAATAACGATAATGAATCGCTGTATCTATAAAACTCACAATACTATCTTGAACCGCAAAATAGCGATTGTACAAGCCATTGTTATCCGATAAAAAACTAAAACGTCTCGCACCTATTTCTTGCCCTTGTCTTTCGTTCGCATTTGGAGTATTTGTAACGCGTTTTAGCGGAACAATATGTTTGTCGAGTTGATCAACTCTTACAGTAAACAAATCAAAATTTGCCGCAAATGGTTCGATATTTATTTTCCCTTTGTATAAACTATCATTTGGGCGATTGGATGAAAAAATTATTTCTTGAGAATGATTGATAAATCGCGCATCTACATCATCCCAAAGGTCATTGGTAATTTGCATTGAATAATTTCCTGCAACTTGATAGAGGTAGAGATCAGTTTGCCCAAGATTAGTTCCAGAAAACAAAATTTGCTTTCCATCTTCGCTATAATCCATAGACAATACTTTGTCCATTTTTGAAAGTACTTTACGTGCTATTTTTTTATCGGCAAGTGTGTAAATATGTAACCTCAATTCACCTTTGCGCTCATTCACAAAACTCAATGCTTCTCCAGTTGGATGCCATGTTAAAACTGGAAATGTTTTATCTATACTTCTATCCAATTTAGCCTCAGCTTGATAAATTACATTTCGTTTTCCTGTTTTAATGTCTTGAATGATAATGCGATAATGTCCTAAATTATTTTCTACAAAGGCAATTTTTTGTTCGTCTGGACTTACTTTAAATCCGTAATAATCTCTATTTTTTCTATAGTGAAAATCGATTTTAGTTCCCTTTTTTTCTCTCTGTAGCGCTAAGTCGTTGTAAAAACTTGTTTTGTAGAAGTTGGAACTGGCAATTGCTAATTCCTTGATTGTTTTTCCGAGAACGCTTTCAAATCCTCTATTTGGGTTTCGAGTAATTCGAGAAACGTATACGATATTTGGAATCACATTCTTGCCAAAAGTTTGCTCGATATAATTCCATAAAGCATGACCTGCATAGGTTGCTTCGTCCCCTTCTAATTTAGAAAAGTCATCAAATCGACCAATTAAGAATCCATCTTTTACGCGACTTTCCATGTCTGCATCCCAATCACGCGACAAAAAAGAAATAAATCCATCGATATACCATTTCGGAAAAGATACGAATGCATTTGCTTTGAGAACATCTTTCCAGCTTCCACCGAACAGCATTTTTTTAAGCATTACTTCAGCAACAATTGCTTTAATTTGAATATTTAATTGTTGATGATCTCCTTCGTAATATAAGAATGCTTTCGAACCAACTATTTTGGTTAATCCACCCACATTATCTTCATTTTCTTGGGTAAGTCCGATATTACTTTGGTTGAATTTTGCTTTCGTACTGTATACAATGATATCTAAATGATCGTCTAATTTAAAATCAAAGAAACGTTCCATTTCCATGATTTCACGATGAATAGATTTAGCAGCATATTCTACCAGATCTTCTTCACCGGTATAATAATACATTTTGAATTGTTGAAAATCTTGTTCTTTCCAGAAAAATTGGTTGTATTGAACTCTATTTTTACCAAAATCTTGTCTAGAACCCGTGTAGAATTGTGCCTTGGAGAATGTCCAACAAAATATACATAATATAGATATGACAATCTTCATAGCAAGGCAATAAATAAATATAGCTGATTAGCTATCGTACGATGCAGTTAAATCAAAATAAACCGTTGATTTCTGTATCAATACCGTGGATTATTTTTCCTAAATCTTCGGCATCTTCGTGGAAATTATTGGTGTCCACATCGATGATAAGTAATTTTCCTTTATCGTAAGTAGAAATCCAAGCTTCGTAGCGTTCGTTCAAGCGTTTTAAATAATCTAAACGGATGCTTTCTTCGTATTCACGACCTCTTTTTTGAATTTGATTCACCAAAGTTGGAACAGAAGCACGCAAATAGATTAATAAGTCTGGCGCAGAAATAAACGTTTCCATAAGGTTGAACAAAGAGAAATAGTTTTCAAAATCTCTAGTTGTCATCAAACCCATAGAATGCAAGTTAGGCGCAAAAATATAAGCATCTTCGTAGATAGTTCTATCTTGAATTACACTTCTATCAGATTGTTTGATATCTTGAACTTGGGTAAATCTACTATTGAGGTAATAAATTTGAAGATTGAACGACCATCTTTGCATGTCTTCATAAAAGTCATTCAAATAAGGGTTTTGCTCTACATCTTCGTAGTGAGTTTCCCAATTATAGTGTTTTGACAACAACTGAGTTAGTGTCGTTTTACCTGATCCAATATTTCCAGCAACCGCAATATGCATAGTATTCTTAATTTAAACGTCCTAAAGTACAAATATTGTTCAATTACTGTGCTTTTTTCGTTAAGTTTATTTGAAAAACATCTATTTGATTTGCTTTTTTGAAATAAAATAGATCTTTACTTATCTTAAATTTAGGTAGATAATTGGTTGGCATCTCTACCGTAAAATCTGTATTAAATTTAATGTTTCTGGAGTAAATTTTACCATCTAATATATAGTAGAAATTATTCTCATCTGCTTGAATCCACTCTAAATTGGGTATTTCATAAAAGTTGATGAGCGTGCCAAACATATCAAATAAATAAACACCTCTATTTTCATCAACCATATATAAAATTCCGTTTTTTTCGAGTAATTGAACAGGATTTACCACACCAATTAATCCACTTAAATTTTCTGTATTTCTGATTTTTTTTCCGTTAAAATCAAAAAGAATGAGTTGAGAATTATCTTGATCGTACACCCAAAAACGATTATATTGCTCTGAATAACATACTAAAGTTGCATAGGAAATTCCTAAATCAGAAAGTGAACCTAAATTCTGATAAGGCGTTAATGTATTGTCAATAAATAAGATAGATTGTTGTGGTAAGAAAAATAACAATGGTTTCAAGGGATTTGTAACGTCAATTGTCGTAATATGTCCAGTCATTTTAACACTTTGTCTGAAGAGTAAACGAAAGGAAGTATCTCTTTTTTCAATAATGTCTTTATCGGCAGAATAGATATAGCCAATAGCATCAACCGTAAATTCATCCGCGTTCACTTGCACACTATCAATTTTTGAAAGTGTAAATGGACTTTGAGCATACGAACAAGTCCAAAAGCAAATAGCGAATATTAAGCGTATTGTAGTGCGCATTGTTTTATTTCTTCAATAATAGTTCTGTCGTTAGAAAGTCGTGGAATTTTATGTTGTCCACCTAATTTCCCTTTTTCTTTCAGCCAAATATCAAATGTACCTTTTTTTACTTCAATAATCGACGGAAAACCAAGTGATAAGTTATAACTTCTTTTTGCTTCATAATCACTGTTTAATGATTTCAATGCGGTGTCAAGTACTTCAGCGAAAAAATCTAATCTTTCTGGTGGCGTTGTAAATTCTATTAACCATTCGTGTCCTCCTTTATTTTTGTTTTCCATGTAAATAGGAGCTAAGGTATAATCGCGAATTTGTGCATCTGCTCTTTCGCAGGCAATTGCAATTGCTTTATCTGTATTATCAATAATCAATTCTTCACCAAAAGCATTAATAAATTGAGTGGTTCGACCCGTTAATTTAAAACGAAAAGGTAAGAGATTGGTAAATTCAATCACGTCTCCTAATATATAACGCCATAAACCTCCCGAAGTTGAGATTACTAAAGCATATTTAGTATCGAGTTTTACATCGTTTAAGTTAATCACCTCTGTTGAATTTATTCCATCGAAATTTTTCATAGGTATAAACTCAAAAAAGATACCATAATCAAGCATGAGCAATAATTCATTGCTATCTAATTGATCTTGAATTCCAAAAAAACCTTCGGAAGCATTGTAGGTTTCAATGTAATTCATCTTACCAGGAATCAATCGCTTGTATTCTTTTAGATACGGTTCAAATTTTACACCTCCATGCATGAAAGCTTCCAAATTAGGCCAAACTTCTTTTATGTTTGATTTTCCTGTAAGTTCTAAAATACGATTCAATAAGACTAGTGTCCAACTTGGAACGCCAGCAATCATGTAAACATCTTCGTGTATGGTTTCATGCGCCATACGTTCAATTTTTTCTTCCCAATCACTCATCAGAGCAACTTCTTTTGATGGCGTGCGTTTCATTTCTGCCCACCAAGGTAAATTTTCGAGAACGATAGCAGATAAATCTCCGAAATAACTGTCTTTTCCGAGTTCGTTCAATTCTGCACTTCCACCAACAATTAAGTGTTTCCCTTTATATACTTTTCCTTCAGGATGATTATTGTAATAAATACTCATGACATCTTTTCCGGCATTGTATTGACATTCTTCTAAAGATTCTCTTGTAACTGGAATGAATTTACTTTTATCGGAAGTTGTTCCAGAAGATTTAGCAAACCATTTCACTTCTGTAGGCCAGAGGATGTTTTGCTCATCACGAAACATGCGTTCTACATAAGGCTTTAAACATTCATAATCTTGAAGCGGAACTTCTTTTCGGAATGTTTCGTAGTCTGAAATTGATTCGTAATGATGTGATTTTCCCCATTCGGTGTCTTTTGCTGTGCTGATAAGTTTTTGCAAAAGTTCGTTTTGTACTTCACGCGGATATTGTTTGAATAAATCTATTTGATGAATTCTTTTTTTGATAAACCAAGCGAATATGGAGTTTAATGGCATGGCAAGTTGAAGGTTGATTTCTACGCCAAGTTAATAAAATTTTTCAATATAATATAAGAAAGCTCAAGAATTAGGAAGTTCAAGAGCTAAAAAGATATTTAAAAAGCGGATAAGCTTATCCCCAGATTAAAATAACAGTTAAAACTAAGATTGCTACAATAGTGAAAATAGTGCCTAAAGCAACTGTAGAATCTTCAAAATAATTACGGTTTCCGTCTTCCATGATGAATAGTTTTTTACAAATTTAATAAAATCCTTTATTGAAAGACAATATTCCATTAAATTTGGTGCATTATGATGGAAGGACAACTACACAGAATGATGGTTTCTTTAGAGGATACTGTCCGTTATGAATTGAAAATGAGTGAATTAATAACGATGAATAGTTATTTAAATCGAAAAATAAAATTTTTATTTTCGGGAATTATTACATGTGTTTCGTGTGGGAAAAGAACAAAAACTTCATTCAACCAAGGATTTTGTTATGATTGTTTCAGAAGTGCTCCAGAATCTGCAGAATGTATTATTCGCCCAGAACTTTGTCGCGCACATTTAGGCGAAGGAAGAGATATGGAATGGGAAGAAAGAAATCATAATCAACGACATTTTGTTTATTTAGCATCTACAGATACGATAAAAGTGGGTGTAACTCGTACAACTCAAGTTCCAACAAGATGGATAGATCAAGGTGCTCACCAAGCAATAAGATTAGCAGAAACACCTAATCGTTACCAAGCTGGAGTTTTGGAGGTTGCGCTAAAATCGTATTTTACAGATAAAACAAATTGGCGAAAAATGCTTCGCAATGATATAGATGAATCTATCGATTTAGTGCAGGTAAAATGGAAGTTAGAAGAATCTCTTCCTTCAGATTTAACTGAATTCTTTGCAGATAATGACGAAGTAATCAAGATTAATTATCCTGTTCTTCAATATCCTGATAAAGTAAAAACCGTTTCTTTTGACAAAGACTCTACTATTGAAGGAACACTTTTGGGAATTAAAGGTCAGTATTTATTATTGGATGGTGATCGTGCATTAAATATCCGAAAACACACAGGTTATCATGTAACTTTTGAAGGGGAGTAAAAACTATTTTACCAATCCATTCAAGCAATACGATTGACCTTCGGCGATTTTTCGTTTACAGATTTCTTGACCGATTACAGAATCTTCTTCTCGGTTAAAACGCTCGTGGTAAAGATGGTATTCAATGACTCTATGTTTTAGATTAATGAAATGAAATCCAGCTTTAAAAATTCGCCATTCTATATCAACGTCTTCTCCATAACCTGTTGATTCATAATCTTCGTCAAAACCATTTATGGCAAGAAGAATCTTTTTAGGAATTGCCATATTACATCCTAATAACCGTGGGTTTTTATCTCTCTTTGCTGGTTTGAAGGGCAAGTAAAAACTGTCTTCAACACGTGTGCTTTTATTGAAAAGCATTTGTCGCTTTGTTGGAATAACTTGTTCCGAGGACAATAATATTTCTGTTGTTTTTGGGTCTAAATTTGTCCGTTTAGAAAACAATACAGCATCTTCATGGTAATTTTTTACGTATTCATGCATGAATTTCGGATGCATAATGCAATCTCCATCGATGAAAATTAATAAATCACTTGTTGCTTTACGAATGCAATTGTTGAGGCTTCTGTTTTTTCTAAAACCAATGTCTTCTTGCGACAAATGAAATAAGGGAAATGTATATTTTTTAAAAGCTTCCTCCATGAATTTTTTCATTTCTGGAGAATCGCCATCTTCAGCGACAATTACTTCAAAATCTTGATGAGTTTGTAAAGGTAAAGAGTCCAGCACTTTACTAAGAAATTGAATGTTTTTGTAAACGGAAATAATGAGTGTTGCTTTCACGAGTGTTATTTACATGGCTGCTAAAAGTAGCTCAATATTTTTATACGGCAGTTGAAATACTTTTCCTAAAATTTCACTGGTTAAAGTTCCTCTGTAAATATATACGCCGCTTCTAAAACCACAATCTTTCTTAATCAGTTCTTTACATCCACCAAAATTTCCCATTTCTAATAAGATAGGAGAAAAAATATTGGAAAGTGCAAACGAAGCAGTTCTAGCAACACGTGATGCAATATTAGGAACACAATAATGAACTACGCCGTGTTTTACAAACGTTGGACTATTGTGATTCGTTACTTCAGATGTTTCAAAACAACCACCTTGGTCTATGCTAATATCGATAATTACGGAGCCATGTTTCATTTCTGCAACCATTTCTTCGCTTACAACACAAGGAGTTCTTCCAAGTGGAGCACGAACAGCACCAATTACAACATCTGCTCTTTTTAAGGCTTTTGCCAAAACTTTTGGTTGTAAAATTGACGTATAAACACGTGAGCCAATATCATTTTGAAGTCTCCGAAGTTTAGACAATGAATTATCAAATACTTTCACAGAAGCTCCAAGTCCAAGAGCAGAACGTGCGGCAAATTCACCTACCGTACCTGCACCTAAAATAACTACTTCTGTTGGACGAACACCAGCAATTCCACCTAACATAAGTCCTTTTCCATTCCCATAGTTAGATAAAAGTTCACTTGCAACTAAAATACTTGTATTTCCTGCAATTTCTCCCATTGTGCGAACGACAGGAAAAATACCTTGCTCATCTTGAATATAATCCCACGCAATAGCCGTTATTTTTTTCTCTATAAGTTTAGCAAGTGTTTTCTTAGGCTGAACAGATATTTGAAGCGCAGAAATTAATGTTTGATTTCCGGGCATTAATTCTAATTCAGATTCTGATGGCGGAGCAACTTTTAATATGATGTCACACGAGAAAATTGCTTTTCTATCGTGACAAATTTCTGCGCCCGCTTCGCTGTAATCATTATCTGAAAAACGAGCGTGAATTCCAGCGTTTGTTTCTATTTTAATATGATGACCGTTTGCAACTAACAGCGAAATAGCTTCTGGTGCAAGCGCCACACGGTTCTCTTGAAAAGAGGTTTCTTTTGGAATTCCAATGAAAAGTTGTCCCTTTTTACGTTCAATTTCTAGTGTTTCTTCTTTAGGTGTAAGCGAGCCTTCTTTCATAAGTTGCTTAAGCGTTTCCGGATCTGTTATCATAATTCAAAAGAAATTAATCGATGATTTTCGTCATTTACCTCAATCTTCACCCATACGTGAGAATCGGGTAAAAGGTTACTGATAATAGCTGGCCATTCTATAAAACATAGATTGGAGTCATACAAAATATCTTCTATTCCAATATCAAATGCTTCTTCTAGCAATTTTAAACGATATAAATCTAAATGAAATATTTTTCCATAAGTTGGAGAAAAATATTCATTTACAATGGAATAGGTAGGTGAAGAGCCCAATTCTCCACAATTCATCTCTTTCAATAAAGCATTGATGAAAGTTGTTTTTCCTGAACCCATAGGTGCATCAAAACAAATGATAGAGCGACTTTTTATCGCGTCTAAAAATTCTTGAGCAGCCATATCTAATTGCTCCAATTCTTTGATGACTATTTGCGTTTTCATTATTTTTTTGGTTCCAATTCAATGTAAGGAATGAGTAATTCTTCCAAAGAGATTCCCCCATGTTGGAAAGTATTTGCATAATAATTTACAAAGTGATTGAAATTATTTGGATAAACAAAGAAATCGTCCTCTTTTGCGAATACAAATTCACTCGTAAAAGTAGCTTTTGGCAAAAATGCTTCGTGCGGATCTTTTATAGCGAAAACCTCTTTCTCTTTGTAGGTTAGATTTCTTCCAACTTTGTAACGTAAATTAGAATTGGTCGATTTTTCTCCGACTATTTTCACAGGATTTTTTACACGTACAGTTCCATGATCTGTTGTGATAATCAACTTATAACCACTTTGTTGAATTTGTTTGATAATATCGTTTAACGGACTGTGTTCAAACCAACTAACTGTGATAGAACGGTATGCTGATTCATCTTCTGCTAGTTCGCGAATCATTTCCACTTCTGTTCTCGCATGCGAAAGCATGTCAATAAAATTATATACAATGGTGATGAGGTTATTTTGAGTTAATTGATTGAAATTATCTACTAATTTCTTTCCAGCCTCGTTATTTGTTATTTTATTGTAAGACCATTTCACGTCTTTTCCTAAACGTTTCAATTGTGCTTCTAAAAGTTCAGCTTCGTGCATGTTTTTTCCACCTTCATCTTCTTCGTTGAGCCATAATTTCGGGAATTTTCTCTCTATTTCTGAAGGTAATAATCCAGCAAATAATGAATTTCTAGCATAATGCGTTGCAGTTGGTAAAATAGAATAAATAATTTCTTCTTTTACCACATTAAAATTCTTCGAAAAAAGAGGTTCTAACATTTTCCATTGGTCATAACGCAAATTGTCAATAACCAATAAAACAGTTTTTTTATCCTTGTCGATATGCGGAGCTATTTTGTTTTTTATTAAAGTGTGCAACATTTGTGGCATATCTTCAGTCTCATTGAGCCAATCGAGGTAATTATTTTCTATGAACTTACCGAATTGTTGATTGGCTTCTTTTTTCTGCATAGTGAGAATTTCAGACATGCTTTCATCTGCACTTTGGTCGAGTTGTAATTCCCAATACACCAATTTTGCATAAAGTTGTGCCCATTCTTCAGCATCCAATCGATCTCCCAAACGCATACCAATTTGTCGAAACTCTTGTTGGTAGTTGGAGGTTGTTTTTTGCGAGATTAATTTAGAATGCTCTAAATTCTTTTTCAAACTCAGTAAAATCTGGTTAGGATTTACAGGTTTTATCAAATAATCGGCAATTTTAGAACCGATGGCTTCTTCCATGATAGCTTCTTCTTCACTTTTTGTAATCATAACTACAGAAACCATAGGTTTATGTTCTTTGATCAAAGCCAATGCTTCAAGCCCAGAAATTCCAGGCATATTTTCATCTAAGAAAATAATATCATACTGATTTTCTTTGTTCTTTTCTACTGCGTCCGCCCCATTGTTTACTGTCTCAACGATATATCCTTTTTGTTCTAAAAAAAGAATATGTGGTTTCAATAGTTCAATTTCATCATCTGCCCAAAGGATTTTTGTACTCATTCGCTTAAATTATTATTAGATTTGACAAAAGTTATTAAAATTACGGTTTTGAATTCAGATTCCCTACAAAATAACAAGAAGAAAATAGTAAACGATCCAGTGTATGGTTTTATTTCCATTCCTAACGAAACTATTTTCGATATTATTCAGCATCCTTACTTTCAAAGGTTGAGGAGAATTAAACAATTGGGTTTAACACATTTGGTATATCCAGGGGCTTTACATACACGCTTTCAACATGCGTTAGGCGCCATGAATTTGATGGATAAAGCCATTACTTCTCTCAAAAGAAAAGGAGTTGAAATTACCAATGAAGAGGAAAATGCAGTCTTAATTGCTATTTTGTTACACGATATTGGTCACGGTCCATTTTCGCATACTTTAGAACATTCAATCATCAGTGGAATTTCTCATGAAGAAATTTCTGTGGCTTTTATGGAGCGTTTCAAATTAATTTTTGGCGATGTAATTCAACGAGCATTAGAAGTTTTTAAAGGAAATTACCACAAACCTTTTTTACATCAACTCGTTTCTAGCCAGTTAGACATGGATAGAATGGATTATCTCAATCGAGATAGTTATTTTACGGGAGTTTCTGAAGGAGCTATTGGAAGTGATCGAATTATTGAAATGCTCAATGTTCGCGATGGAAATTTAGTTGTAGAAGAAAAAGGAATTTACTCTGTTGAAAAATTCATTACTTCTAGACGATTGATGTATTGGCAAGTTTATATGCATAAAACAGTAGTTTCGGCTGAATTAATGATGATAAATACCTTAAAAAGAGCAAAAGAACTTATTCAAGGAGGAGAAACGCTTTTTGCTACACCAGCGCTTAGTTATTTTTTAAATAATACGGTAAGTAAAGAGCAATTTTTGAAAGATTCTGACGCATTAGATCATTTTGCTTTACTAGATGATGTCGATATTATTGCCAGTTTAAAAGTTTGGGTGTCACATTCGGATAAAATACTTTCTACTTTGAGTAGAGGAATTATTAATCGTAGATTGATGAAGGTAGAGATTTCAAAAGTTCCATTTAGTAAAGAACGAATCGCTTCAGAAGAAGAAAAAGTAAAGAAAATGTTGAATCTTTCCAACCATGAAGCTACTTTTTTCGTTTTTTCTGATGTGTTGACGAACAATGCTTATAATAGCGAAAAAGAAAATATCAATTTACTCTTTAAATCAGGACAAGTGGTTGATTTATCGATAGCTTCTGATAATTTAAATATTTCTGCTTTGGCAAAACCGGTCAATAAATACGCTTTGTTTTATCCGAGTGAGAATTTAAATAAAGTTTAAATGTTAATAAACTCTTTCTCTTGTGTTACTTGTATCGGAGAGAATTTATATTTTTGAATAATGGAATTTTCAGTTGAACAAATTGCCGGTATCTTATCGGGTGACATACAAGGAAATAAAGATGCCAAAGTTACTGGCCTTTCTAAGATTGAAGAAGGGCAGTCTGGAACATTGTCATTTTTGGCAAATCCTAAATACGAAGAGCATTTATACATAACCAAAGCATCTGTTGTTATTGTAAATAAATCATTTGTTCCCACGAAAGAAATTCCATCAACATGTACACTTATAAAGGTGGAAGATGCGTATGCATGTTTTGCTCAATTATTAGAAACGTACAATCAATTTAGATTAAAACAACCTGCAATAGAACAACCCAGTTTTATAGATGTATCGGCAAAAGTTGGTTCGGATTTATATTTGGGAGCTTTTGCATACATTGGTTCTGGAGCAAAAATTGGAAATAACGTAAAAATATATCCACAAGCTTATGTTGGAGATGGAGTAACTATTGGAGACAATACGATTCTTTTTCCAGGTGTGAAAATATATGCAGATTCAGTAATTGGTAAAAATTGTATTCTTCACGCTGGTGTTGTTGTTGGTTCCGATGGATTTGGTTTTGCGCCTGATGAAAACAACGTTTACAGCAAAGTTCCACAAATTGGAAATGTAATTATTGAAGATAATGTAGAAATTGGTTCCAATACAACGCTTGATAAAGCAACGCTTGGATCTACATTTATTCGTAAAGGAGTGAAATTAGATAATTTAATTCACATTGCACATAATGTTGAAATAGGAGAAAATACGGCAATTGCTGCACAAGCTGGAGTTGCTGGTTCTACGAAAATTGGTAAAAATGCAATGATTGGCGGTCAAGCTGGAATTAGCGGACATATTAAAATTGCCGATGGAACAAAAATCGTTGCACAATCGGGAATTCCAGGAAGTGTGAAAAAAGAAGGCGAAATCTTGATGGGCTCTCCAGGTATTCCAATGGAAGATTTCAAGAAATCGTATTATGGATTTAGAAAATTGCCCTATATTCTCAATAAATTAAGAGAGTTAGAAGAAAAAATAAATAAGCATTAGAATAAAGTTAAATGAGCGAAAAACAGAGAACACTCAAAGAAGAAGTTAGTTTTGTAGGTATTGGATTACATACAGGTGAAAAAGTGACCGTTACAGTTTGTCCAGCTAAAGAAAATCACGGATATAAATTCCAACGAATTGATTTAGAAGGACAGCCAGTTATAAAAGCAGATTGTGATTTAGTGGTAAGTACGGAAAGAGGTACAACACTTGAGCAAAATGGAGCGCAAGTGCATACTACAGAACACTTACTAGCTGCTATTTACAGTTGCGAAATCGATAATGCTTTGATTAAAATTGATGCTCCAGAAGTTCCAATCATGGACGGAAGCTCATGGCCATTTATTATAGAATTTGAAAAAGTAGGTTTTCAAGAGCAAGATGCGGAGCGTATTTATTTAGAATTAACTGAAAACATTCCTTGGGAAGATCCTGTAACTGGGACTGAATTTTTAGCTGTTCCAGATAGCGTTTATCGTGTAACTGTTATGGTTGATTATAAATCTCCAGTGCTAGGAACACAACATGCTACGATGTATAATTTAAGTGAGTTCAAAAAAGAAATCGCCACGTGTCGTACATTTTGTTTCTTAAGAGAATTGGAGTATTTAGCCACACATAACTTAATTAAAGGTGGGGATTTAGATAATGCAATTGTTTTAGTAGAACGAAATGATGTTTCTGAAGAAGAATTAGATAGATTAGCATTACTATTAGGAAAAGATAAATTAAAAGTAGAATTTAAAGGAATTGGCGTTTTAAATAGCACAAAACTTAAATTCGAAAATGAACCTGCTCGTCACAAACTATTAGATATTGTTGGTGATTTAGCTTTAGTGGGCAGGCCCATAAAAGCACATATTTTAGGAGCAAGACCTGGGCATACAAGCAATGTGAAATTTGCTAAAGTCTTAAAAGAGCACATCAAAAAACAAGAGAAACAAGGTCGTACATTTGATTTAACTAAGAAACCATTTTACGATATCAATGATATTGAAAAAATACTTCCTCATCGTTATCCATTTTTATTGGTAGATAAGATTTTGGAAATCAGTAAAGAGAGCGTTGTTGGAGTGAAGAATATCACTATGAACGAACCATTTTTCCAAGGGCATTTCCCAGGAAATCCAGTTTTTCCAGGTGTACTACAAGTGGAAGCAATGGCACAAGTAGGCGGTATTTTTGCTTTGTATCAAGTAGATGAACCTGAAAAATGGATGACTTATTTCTTGAAAATTGACGAATGTCGATTCAAACAAAAAGTTATTCCAGGTGATACTATTGTTTTTGAATTAAAATTAGATAGCCCTATTAGAAGAGGATTGGTTCAAATGAGCGGTGTTGCTTATGTAAACGGACAAGTTGTTTCAGAAGCGAAAATGTTAGCACAAATAGTAAAAGAAAAAGAATGATAAATAAATTGGCATTTGTTTCTCCGAAAGCTCAACTGGGTGAGAATGTTGTGGTAGATCAGTTTTCTTCTATTTATGAAGATGTTATTATAGGTAAGAATACAAAAATTCATCCTAATGTTGTGATTTATCCAGGAACCAGAATTGGTGAAGGATGTGAAATTTATCCAGGTGCAGTTATTGGTGCTGATCCTCAAGATTTGAAATTTGAAGGTGAATATACAACTACAGAAATTGGAAATAATACGATTATTCGTGAGTGTGTAACGATTCACCGTGGAACAAAAGACAGAGAAAAAACAGTTGTAGGCGATAATTGTCTTATTATGGGCTATGTTCATATAGCGCACGATTGCATTATTGGTAATCACGTTATTTTGGCAAATTATGTTGGACTTTCAGGACATAATATCATTGAAGATTATGCTATTCTAGAAGGAAAAGTAGGTACACAACAGTTCATTCGTGTTGGTGCGCATGCTTTCGTTGCTGGAGCTTCGTTAATTCGCAAAAATGTCCCACCCTATGTACGTGTTGCAAGAGAACCACTTACGTATGCTGGAATAAATGCAATTGGATTAAGAAGAAGAGGAATGACAGATGATCAAATTAGAAATGTAGAAGATATCTATCGTTTATTATTTGTTCAAAATAATAATATTTCCAATGGTGTTGCTGCTATTAAAGCAGATATTCCAGAATGTCCAGAGAAAAAATTAGTACTAGACTTTATTGCTGATTCTGATAAAGGAATCATCAGAGGTCCTTTATAAGAGAGTATGCTTTCTAAAAAGACGAAATATGCTTTTCATGCGCTTACTTTTTTAGCGAAACAAAAGTCGGAAACACCTATTGTGATTCTTACTATTGCTAAAAGCACGAAAATTCCACGTAAATTTTTAGAAAATATTCTTCTCGAACTTAAAAAAGCAGGATTTTTAGGAAGTAAAATGGGTAAAGGCGGAGGTTATTACCTGATGAAAAGCCCAACAGAAATTAAGCTTTCTGCCATTATTAGAATGTTCAATGGTCCAATTGCGTATTTACCTTGTGTAAGTTTAAATTATTACGAAAAATGTGCAGAATGCGAAGATGAAATTGCATGTGGAATTCATTTTGTGATGTTGCAACACAGAAATGAAGCATTAAAAATTTTAGAAAATAAATCAATTCAAGATATTTTAGATCACGATACACAAAGTATTTACGATCTTCACTAAAACGAAAAATGAAATAAAAAGTATCATTTTTTAAATGTGCTTCTTATCTTTAGCAAAAAAAATAGAATAATTATATGGCAACTACAGCAGATATTAGAAATGGGTTATGCATGAAGTTTAACGAGAAACTAGTTATGGTTATTGAATTTCAACATGTTAAACCTGGGAAAGGACCTGCGTTTGTTCGTACTAAGTTACGTAATATTGAAACGGGTAAAGTAATTGACAATACTTTTTCTGCTGGACACAAAATTGAAGTTGTTCGTATAGAAAGAAGAGAATATCAATATTTATATCAAGAAGGAACTTCTTATGTTTTTATGAATAATGAAAATTATGAGCAAGTTTTGATTGATCCTAAATTAATTGAAAAACCTCAGTTCTTAATGGAAGGAATGGTTTGTGAAATCGTTTTTCATGCAGAAGAAGAAACACCACTTACTGTAGATTTGCCTAATACAATTGAATCTGTTATTACGTATACAGAACCTGGAATTAAAGGAGATACTGCTACAAATGCAATGAAACCTGCAACGATAGAAACAGGTGCTGAGATTCGTGTTCCTTTATTTATTGATAACGGTGAACGTATAAAAGTAGATACACGTACAGGTATTTATGTTGAAAGAGTAAAATAGTCTTTTTTTTTGGATGAAATTAACCATTCGTAAAACTGCGAAATATGCTGTCTATGGTAATAAAGAGACAGCAAAAACACTTTGGATCGCCTTACATGGTTATGGTCAGCTTGTAGATTATTTTATTCGCAACTTTCATGTGTTAGATGAAACGGAAAACCTTGTTATTGCTCCAGAAGGCTTGCATCGTTTTTATCTCAATGGAACAGAAGGTAGAGTAGGCGCTTCTTGGATGACAAAAGAAGAACGTTTGGACGATATAAGTGATAATAATCATTATTTAGATCAGATTTTTGCTGATAATTTCTCTGACAAAATAGAAAAGATAATTGTCCTTGGATTTAGCCAAGGCGCTTCAACTGCAGCGCGTTGGATAGAAACTGGGTCGATAAATCCGTTAGCTTTTGTTTTATGGGCTGGAGTTTTTCCTCCAGATGTGAAATTTAAAGATCATTCTAAAATTTTTGGAAAAATACCTACTTATTTTGCTGTTGGAGATAATGATCAATATTTCTCTGAGAAAACGATTAATAGCTTGAAAGAAGACTTTGTTTCAAAAGGAATGAACGTAAATTGGATGAGGTTTAGCGGAAAACACGAAATTGATGCTGCTACTTTATTGCATCTTGAAAAAGCAATTAGAAGGAAAAATTAATCTTCTATCATATAAATAGCTTCTTTAATTTCGTTTACTGCTTTCTTATCCTTTTCCTTTTCCGCAATCAAAAGCGCTTTATTAAAGTAGATGAGAGCATCTTCTTCTCGGTCATCTTCTGCATACCATTGACCTAATTTAAAAAATACAGGACAATAATCAGTATGAACACTAGCGATTTTAAGAAGTTGTTTTTCAGCGGCTTCAAATGAATCTGATTTGTACAATTCTAAACCAATGGCATATAGAACAAATGGATCGTTTGGTTCTTCTTTTTCTAATTGCCTTAATTCATTCAATCTTTCTAAGCTCATGCAATCAATTTTTATGGTCTGTTCAAATTTAAGAAACTAAGGTCAGTTTTTAACTCGAAAATGAATTTATTTTAAGTCTTTTCTATTTTTTAACTTTAGTTGAATAGATGCATATAACCGTAAATAATTAGATTGATTATTCAGTATAGATTACTCTAATTGAGTGCTTTTTCTTAATTATTTTTTGACTTGATGCGATTGGAAGAAGACCGATTGATGCTCTTTTTTCGTCAACTTCCTTTTTTTGCTCTTCTGTTAATTTTGAATATCCAAATGGAACAACATAGTAGACTGGGCTTTTTTTAATATTAATCATTCTTCTATCAACAATCTGAGCATAGTTTCTTGGTAATATATTACCATACATAACTGCGCTATCTAAATATGGTTTTAAAATTTCATTCTTATTATCATAATCAAAATGAAGAAGTATAATACAAGCTTTTTCTGCTCCATCATGACCAATCAGTTTTTCACTTGGAAAACCTTTTTTATTCATTAATCCTAAAAGTTGATGAATGTCTAAAGAATCTATAGATCTCCATTCATAGCATTTTGTTTTTGCTTCAACAAATTTTTTACTGTTTTTATCACACAATGAATCAGTGATGCAATTCGTATAAAAATCAAGCGCATTCATGTATTTCTTGGTTCTTACTTTTTGGTCTGATTCAAAAATATCGCTAATCTTCATGAGATATTCGGAGTCTATTCCTTTCTCCAATTGTTGCATTTGATTTTTGAATATACTTTCCAAGCTATCAGAATTTGTTTTTTTCGCTGTCTCTATGGCTAGTTCTAAATCCTTTTTAAATACGTAATTTACTAATTTAAAAGCTTTAGTATAATTCACCAAGGCAGAATCATAATTCTCAACTTTTACCAGTTTGTTTGCTTTGCCAATTAATAAGTGGTATTTAGGGTAGTTTGAAGTCGTTTGTGCATAAAATGAGTTTATTATTCCAAAATAGAATAAAATTATAAGGCTAATATATTTCATGTCGAGTTTATTTAATCTTCTTTACAAATATAATATAAAGTTATATTCTCATTGTATGAGAATAATAACTTTAATTGCGAGCATTCCATTAACCGTAAATAATTAGATTATAGTTAACTTTGCGCTATATAAATAAAGCATGGCAAATTTAGAGAGTAAAAAACAATTGAAAGTTAAAGAGTTACTTCTGGAAATTAATTCAAATGATATTACGCGTGTAAAAAAAGGATTAAATTCTTTAAAAATTCATGGAGATAGTTCTGTAATTCGTCCACTTCTTACGATTATTAAAGATCAAGATGCTGAAGATGAGCAAATAAATAAAGAAATTTGGCAATTTTTACATGATTTAAGTGATTCTAGCGCTGCACCTGAAATAATTACTTGTCTTAAAGATGCTGCATATGCAGATTTGCATATTTTACTTTTACACTCTATGTGGAATTCTAAATTAAATTACAGTGAATTTCTAAGTGCAATTGTAGCTAAAGCTATAAAAGGAGATTTTATGACTGCTTTAGAATGCCTTACTATTATTGAAAATTTAGACGGCCCTTTTGAAGCAGGAAGCGTAATGGAATCTCAATTACTATTAGCTGAGTCAGTTAAAGACAAAAACAAAGATCCTCAAAAAGATCAATTGATGAGTGAAATTGCAACTTTTGTAAAAAGCTTTGACCGATTAGCAGAATAATTTTATCGAATAAAAAAACTGACGATATAATAGATAATTGCTGCAATTAATGCAGAAATTGGTATTGTTATAATCCAAGCCCAAAGTAGTTTTAAAGTAACTTTCCAGCGAACAGCTGATAATCTTTTTGTAATTCCAACCCCAACGATAGAACCAGTTATGGTATGCGTTGTAGATACTGGAATTCCCCAATGTTCTGACATAAATAGTGTAACTGCACCTGCAGTTTCTGCTGCAACACCATCAATTGGAGTAACTTTTGTAATTTTTGAACCCATTGTTTTGATGATTCTCCAACCACCACTAAGCGTTCCAAGTGCAATTACAGAATAGCTAACTAAAGGAACCCAGCCCCAATCATTTACGAAATGTGTAAACCGATTAGCAGCTTCAAGTGAAACATATTCTGCATCGTGAATGTTTAAATGATAACAAATAACGGCAGCGCCAATAATTCCCATTACTTTTTGTGCATCATTTCCTCCATGTCCTAAACTGAATAGGGCAGAAGAAACGAGTTGTAATTTTTTGAACCATTTATCAGCACGGTGTGGATTTGCTCTTTTGCAAATATGCATAATTAGAATCGTAATAAAATAAGCGATGATTAATCCAATAAGTGGAGCAAGAAAGATGAATAAGAAAATCGGAATGACTTTTACGTAATTGATAACATCCACACCATGATAAGATAAAGTGCCTGCGTGTGCAACTGCTGCACCCATAAAACTTCCAATAAGTGTGTGCGATGATGATGAAGGAATTCCCTTTTTCCAGGTAATAAGATTCCAAATAATTGCTGCTACTATTCCAGCTAAGATTACATCGAGTGTTATAAAGTTTTCGTGAACAGATTTGGCAATTGTATTCCCAATTTTAAATTCTCCGATCCAATATTTAGAAATAAAATATGCAACAAAATTAAAGAATGCAGCCCAAATAACCGCTTGTAAAGGTGTTAATACTTTTGTAGCTACTATGGTTGCAATTGAGTTTGCAGCATCATGAAATCCATTGATATAATCAAAGATAAAAGCAAGAACGATTATAAGTACAAGTAATGTGAAATCCATTGTTTGTATGCTTGTTTATGAGTATTTTATAGAGATAGCTTCCAAAACGTTTGCAACTTCTTTACATCTATCGGTTGCTTTTTCAAGTCCAGATAAGATTTCTTTATATTTCATGATGGTTTTAGCATCTGTTTCATTATCAAATAATTCAGATACTGCTTTTTCAAACACTTCATCTGATTTATTCTCTAATTTATTGATTTGATCACAAGCATTTGTGATTGTTTTTATCTTCTTTAAATTTTTACTTGCTTTCACACCTTCACGAATCAAAACACAAGCTTCTAAATTTATTTCAGTTAATTTCTTAATAGGCTTCGTCATTTTATCGACATGGTATAAGCGCATTTTACTAGCTGATCCGCGTATACAACCTGCCACATCATCAATGTTTTTTGTTAATGTGTAAACATCTTCTCTATCAAAAGGAGTAATAAAACTTACACTTAATTGTAAATGCGCTTTATGTGCTAGTGCTTCTTCTTTTTGCTCTAACTCATCGATAAGCATAAAAATACTTTCACGTTCTTCTGTTGAAACATTAACTACTTGGTTCAAATGACTTGCAATCTGAACCAATATATCTGTCATCTCATTAAAAAGAGGAAAGAACTTTTTGTCTTTTGGAACTAGATACTGAAAAAGCGTATTTAATTTAATTGCCATATCGGTTATATTTATGTTGGTACAAAGATATTTCTATATCTCCAGTAATTAGTTTATTTCAATATTAAGTTAATGTTAACATTTCGCATTTTATTAAATTTTCTTAAATAATGTGGACTTGCATTAAAATACGCTAAATTTGCGATTCAAACCTTTAAAAATATAATGATGTTCGAATCTATCTTAAACAGAAATGAAACTCCAACAGGTATTCAACCAATGACCAAAGAATTTTTTGCAAATGTCTATTCGTATATGTTCTTGGCATTAGGGATTTCTGGAATAACAGCTTATTTTGCTGGGTTTTCAAAAGTTTTTTGGTCATATATGATTACAGAAACGGGTGTTTCACCTATATTTTATGTGGTAGTTTTTGCACCTTTAGTATTAGCAATTGCTATTCAAGCGAGGTATAGAAAAATGAGTATGATGACAATTTTAGCATTATTTATTCTATTTTCTGCTTTGATGGGACTTAGTTTAGCTTCTATTTTTGTTATTTATTCACTTGGAACAATCTTTAAAGTATTCTTAATCTCAGCTGGGATGTTTGGTGGAATGGCTATTTTAGGTTACACAACTAAAACAGATTTATCGAAATTTGGAAGCTTAATGTACATGCTTTTTATTGGAATTTTTATTGCTAGTTTGGTCAATATGTTCATGAAAAGTGACGCAATGGGTTATTGGATTTCATTCATCGGAATTTTTGTTTTCACTGGCTTAACAGCTTGGGAAATGCAAAAGTTAAAATACATCGCTGCGGATCCAACTATTGATGCAAACGATAAGAAAAAAGTCGCTTTAATTGGCGGATTATCACTTTATATTCTTTTTGTGAATCTTTTCCTTTCTCTATTAAGAGTTTTTGGAGGTAGAGATTAGTCTTTGATTGCTGATTACTGATTACAGATTGCTGATTGCAGATTGCAAATTAGATAGGATTGATAATTTGCTCGACAGTTTTATCTTACTTCTAATTTCAATACAGTTGATTTATCTCCTGTAAGTTGTAGTAAATAGAATCCTTTATCCAATTTTTGCACATCAATTTTTTGATGGTTTGAATCTATTTTTCCAGATTGAACTATTTTTCCATTCATTGAAATGATTTGATATTGCGAATAGTTAATTGCTAGATAATCATCTTCAATTTCAAAAGAATTGTATGCTGGATTTGGATAAAACTTCAATGAGTTTTCTGCTTCATTTTGAGGAATAGATAATATACAATCTTTAATTTCAATATAACAAATTGCTGTATCAGCTGGACAACTTCCGCCAATTGTGATTAATTTTAATGCAATCCAGCCAGTTGCGTCACTCACACTTGAAGTGTATGTTGCATTTTGAGGATTTGAAGCATTGTTCCATGTTCCATTTCCACCAATCCATGTCCCAGCAGTTGCAGAACCACCAATTGAGCCATACATCATAATAGATGTTTCTTTTTTGCAAATAGAAGGAAGTGTATCCACAGCCGTAGCGATTGGATTTTGTGCAATCGAAACTAATACTGAATCTGAATTGGTACAACCATTTTTTGTTGCAGTAGCGGTATATGTTATTGAATCATAAACGGGTGTAAACGAAACTCCATCAGTGATTCCATTGTTCCAAGTAATTGTTGCTGCATCTGGATTTGTTGCTGTTAATGTAGCACTTGTCCCATCACAGATGATTTGATCCATACCAGCATCAACTGTTGGAATTGGATAATCATTCACTTGAACGGGTGTTTTGTCACTCTCACATCCATTTATTGTTCGTGTAACATAATATGGTTGCGTAACGAGTACATCAGAACTCATTAAAGGAGTAGTACTTGTAGAAGCTGAATACCAACTAGTGTCAGTTCCAAAAGGAATAAGGTCTGCAACTGTATTGTTTCCACAGAAATCTTGCGTTGAAGCAACTGGAGCAGTTGGTTTTGCTTTTATAGTTAAATCTATTCCATTATCTGTACCTACAAGTGATGGATCTGTTGCGTCAACTCTAACTCTATATCCTGTTCCAGCTATTGTCCCAGCAGGAATAATGCCGTTCATATTTCCTGAAACGGTAGAATTTACTGTTCCAATAAGTACAGCGGAAGTAAAACTACCTGTAGCATCGGAAAGTTGTAAATTAAATGCATTTGTTCCATTAAATGTTCCTGTTGCAGTGTAAGGAACTACTATGGTATCTCCGGCGCAAAAAGTTGTTAATGTTGGCGTTTGAGTAGTTAAGTCTAAAGTATTTATACTTAAAATCGTAATGATAACTCCTCCACTTGCACCATCTCCACCTATTTTGTATGTTGCGCCACCACTTCCTTCGTAGTCTGAGCAACCACTTCCACCACCTCCATAAGGAGAACCAGCGACACCATAATTCGCTATGACAGAATTAGCAAATAAGCCACCAGCGCCTCCTAAAGGTCCGGCACCATTTCCACCGTCTCCACCTTTATCTCCACTTCCTAAGAAATTTGCAACTGCACCAGTAGTACCATTTGCTCCATTTTGTAAAATGTCACCAATTGTACCATTACCACCAACTGCTCCTGGACTGATTGCTGTTGCTGGTGAAAAAGCGCTTCCATTGGATGCGCTAACATGAAGCGAACCTTTTCCGCCTGTTGCTTTGCAAATTGTATCGTTAATATTGGGTGCGTAAACTGCAGAAAAATCACCATTACTTCCATCGTAAGCAACTTGTAAGGTACTATTTCCAGAGCCTTTTAAGCCACCTTGGCCTACAATGACTTCTAATGAGCCTCCAGTAGATGAAAATGTATTTAATTTAGCATATCCACCTCCACCTGCTCCACCACTTGATGTAGTGGCATAGTGTGCAGTCCAAACACCAGCACCACCTCCACCTCCACCGTAACATTCTACTTGAATATTAGCACCAATAGGTAAGCCTGTTAATTGAAATGTTCCTACGCTATTAAAAGTATATGTGTTTGTGCCTACAATATAACTTTGATCCTGTGCTTTAGCAGATGATAAACCAAGTAAAATAAATAGAACAGTATACAGTACGTTTTTCATGAACAATATTTTCTAGTTCAATGGATGTGTTTAATTATCAATGACATCCAATAAAGCAAATCTAGCATTTTTTTAACTAAATAAATACTTTTTAAATAAAATTTAAACAAAGTTTAAAGAAAATAATGAATGAAACTTATAGAATAGCTTGTTTAATAACTTGATAAACTTCCTTTGTGTCATTATTCATCACGTAAATTAATAGGTGACAAGTTGCTGGATCGTATTGATCTGGAATTTTATACGCATAATTCAAACGAGCTTTTTTTCCAGTTAATAAAGCTACACCATCTGCTAACAAAGCTTGTCCCCACATTTGTTCATCGATATTTCCTCTGTGAATATCATGATGGTGGTATGCAGGATCTGTAACGGGTCCATTTTTTTGCGGAGCGATTACTTCATCTTGTATGAAATATACAACTAGTCTTGCAGAGGCGGGTAAATCAGTTAAAGCCTCTACTTCTGTATGAAGATACATACCGTGAGTGGTAGGATAGTAATTTACTATGGCTTGTATATTAACAGCTAGTACGTTATCATTAATTGTATTCGTAGCATTTGCTGTCCAAGATGTAGGACTAGTAAACATAAAATCAGTTCCAAATACGGTTCTATTAACTGGTCCACGAGGGTTTCCTGCAAATCCATATCCATTGTAAAAGAAAATACCATATCCTAAACCTTGTGGGTTGGTGAAATCTTCAGGAAAATCTGTGTCTGTTTCTTGAAAATCGGTTAAACCAGTTGCACTTGGTCCAGCATGAATTGAAGCGGTAAATACTCGTCCTGGATTATCTGTCTCAATTTGTTGAGCGATAACGGCAGCTGCAGGGCAATTTGGACATTTATGACCTGTAAAATCTTCAATCAATACATTTCTGTTGGCATTTGTATTTGGAGAAAAACTTGGCCAAACTGTTGTTAGATAATCATTCCAATTTCCTGGATACAAGGTAGTATCTAAGTTTGTGGAATCATTTGCACTAGTTCCAGGAGTATTACCTGCAGAAACTGGCTTATAAGGATTTTTGATTTTATCACATGAAACTAAAGCGATTGCTATAATTAGAAATACGCCTAGTTTTTTTATGTTATTTTTTCTTTTCATCATCTTAGTTTTAGAATGATTGTGTAAATGATATGGTCAAACCATTACTTGCAGGAACATATCTACATATACCTCCAACGCAGAAAAGTCCTGCGCGTTGCCTTCCGTATGAAACACTTATACGAGAAGAACCTCTAATATAACCAACAGAACCGTATAAATAGTTTGTTCGATCAGATTTTATTGGATTTCCATAGTTGTATTGATCCATTACGCTAATATACCATCCTGGAGATATGGTATATTCTATTACAAACGTTGTCCAACCACCTCTATCTTGTTTAGTGAACAGCCCTTGTAATTCAGTACGAATAGAATGTTTGTCATTTATTCTAAATAATAAATCAGCAACAACAATGTGCGAATTAATAATACCATGAGCTGTAGAAGAAACTTCTACAATATTATTATTTAATTGAATATTGTAATAGCATAATTTTGCTTTAAATGTTTTGTTGAATTTTCGAGTTATTTCAATATTAAAATCTTGCCAAAATTTCAAATTACTTTTGTCAAATGGTACTGCTCGATAGGTTACACGTGAAGAATCATTTTGGTTTATTCCAGAAGTGTGGTGAACTGGTTGATAAGCCGTAGAAAAGTTTACTGCAATATTTGTTCCGTATTTCCCACCTAATTTACTTCCTTTAGGAATAGTATAAATAACATCTCCTTGGAAAGAAACCTCTCCCAAAGGCTGTGTTGTATAAGGATAAAGCGTAGCAACTAAATTATACGTATGTGTTTTTGTTAAAGAAGGTAGATAATTGATGTACAAATCTTGTAAATCCTTTGTTCTATCTGAACGGAAACTCATATTGTCAACTGATTTAGCAGAAAATAAGATTCCCAAACCTTTCATCGAATAACCCATGTTTAAAAGCACACCTTTTCCTTTATTGTAGATGTATTTATTGTCTGAAGAAGGGTCATTTTCTTTTATTACATATTCTCCATCAATAAAGAATCCAGAATAGCCAAAACGCATTCTTCCACCATAAGCTCCAACATTTTGTGGAAGGTTTAGTACGGGGTCATCTGCTTTTTGAAATTTACTCACAAAACTTCCACCCATAGAAAGGCTAAATTTTGATTTTTCAAGTTTAGGAAATATTGTTTTGAAATTTACATCTAAATCAACACCTCTTGTGATACCATCACTTTTAATCACTTTACCATTTTGAAACGCAAAACGTTGATTTCCATATACACCTTTTATGGTTATTCCTTTGTATGGGTGAACAGCAAGTCGAATTCCGTCCATCATATTATCGTAACCTAAAGTATTACTTTCCCAAGCACGAAATAGCATTCCAGAGCCAAATTGATCGTAGAAGTTTCCTAAAGTAACATCAACAAAATCATTACTATATCCAACATATCGGTATCCAAGTCCTGTTCCGTCAAATCTATCAGGATATCCTTGGATACGAGGTAAATATGATTCTACTCTAACTCCAGCTTTAAATCCTCTAATTCGATAATTGATATTAGCAAACGAGTTAATTAATGCTTTTTCTGGTGGTTGAGTCGCTCCAATAGTAGAATCTGTTCTCAAATATTGGAAGTAACTGGAAATATTTCCAGATAATTCTCCCAAGTCTTTTTGAGCAAATAATAAATGAGTAGAAAAAATTAGTAGGGTAGCAACAACAAGTAGTTTTTTCATAGTTTCAACGTATTCTATTTTTTAGGATCTTCCTTTTTTGCTTCGTTAACCAATTCTAATAATTTTGCATGAAGAATATTTTCATCACCAGGAGAGTAATTATTGTGTTCGTAAACGATTTTTCCATTTCCGTCTAGCAAAAAAGTAAAAGGAGGATTATTAACTCCCATAGCTCTTTTGAAATCCCAGTTTGGATCCATCCAAATATCATATTCCCAACCTTCACCATCTACAAAAGGCTTTACTCTACTTTTCGTTCTTTCATCATCAATAGAAACTGCAATTATTTTAACGCCAGATTCATCCACCCAATCTTGATACAAATCATTAATTGCGCTAAGTTCTCTTTTGCAAGGCGCACACCAAGTTGCCCAGAAATTAACAATTATAGGTTTACCGTCATTTGTAACTTTAGAAGGATTAATAGTATTTCCATCCATGTCTACTACAGTCATGTCAGGCAATGTTTTATCGCGTTTTTCGAGAACTGTTTCTTGTGCTGTCAACTGCAAAGAAAATGCAATAATTGAAAGTGTAATTCCTAGTTTTTTCATGGTTTTAAAGTTTATTTAGTTTATATAAATATTGACTAAGCAAATATCCAACCAAAAATAAGAAAATAAAGTATATAGCTTGTTTGTTATATAGGAAAAGATAGGTAAATACTTGGAATCCTATTCTTTTTACTTTTTAATAAGGTTTTTTATCTATTTTTCTTTCGATTTGCTAAAAGAAAAATAGAGATAAAGTAGTATTAAAATAAAAGAGGGTGCTGTTTTTCAACAGGCACCCTCTTTTATGTATGAAAAATAAAATTATTTTACTACATTGATTTTTACAACTTGGTTTGTTCCATTTACACTCACGTGTGCAAAGTAAACACCACTTTGAGCATTCATTAAATTTACAGGGTAAACATGCGTTCCAGCAGCTAAAGTTGTAGCTGGTACTTGGTAAACTATTTCACCAATCATGTTGTAAACTGAAATTGAAACAGTTGATTCGTTTTCAAGAGCTACTTTTACATTAGCAGCACCATTTGATGGATTTGGATAAGCTTCAACTCCAAATTGAGTTGCCGTATTTTCTGTTAAACCGGCTGTTCCAGTTATAGCAGTTTGTCCTGAGTTTAATACTTCTCCAGTACTGTTTTTTACGAACATCGCAACTGCATGCATTTTAGATACATCCCAACTTGCATCTTTTGTAAAAGTATACGTGTGAGTATATGATTGCGCATTTGTTAATGTTCCTGGAAGTGAACCGGCAGAACCATTAATTGCATTATTAGCAAGTGCACGGGCTACGTGATTGAAACCACCAAGTGTTGCACTTTGGTCTACTGTTCCAGGAAGATTTTTCCAGTTGGTACCATTACCATCAATTAAATCAATATTTTGATCTGTAGATGAATAATAATTGTGTTGTAACCAAGTAGAACCTGTTCCTTTAACACCATCTTCAATTAACACTACTGCTAAACGATAATCTCCAGTCATAGTAGCAACCATAGTTACTTTTGGAGTTACAGTAATTGTATTTCCTGATATTGTAGCAGCATCAAATGAAATACTTGCTGGGGCTGGAGCTAATTTTCTGTTGTTAACTGCAGGGACAACATCTCCTGGATCAGTTCCTTCAACGCGGTCAACTGCGGTATATGGATATCCAGACATATCTGGAAAATTTGCACTTCCAGAGTCATAAGAAGAAACAGTCATTGGATCTGCATTATGGATTGCAATTTCAAAAGCTTTTGGCTCATTAGCATGTAAGTTATCTAAAGCAACTGTACCGCGTGGGCACCATCCACACCATGTTCCAGTTTTTTCTTCTACTACTACGTATTTATCAATTACAGAAGAAACGATAAAATCAATTGTTCCAGTTCCGCAATTGTTTGAAGCGATTGCGTCATTTGTAATTGTAGCGCATACATTTACAGTGTATGTATTTCCAAGAGATACAGCTAATGGAGTAGGGTGTGTAAATGTGTAAGTTGCTCCAGGAGCAATGTTTAAACTTGGAATAGTAGCATTTACTGCACCTGCACCTGCGTCATAAGAAACATCTAAACTTGTGATAGCATTTGTACCATAGTTTTTTACTGTTCCTTTCACGGATACATTCCCAGGTAAAGAACCTGAAGGTAATGTTACACTTGCCATAGCTACTTCGTCTGCTGGTGGAACACCGACTATTACATCATCAATGTTTATAGCAAACATATCTGATATATTAAAATGACGAAAAGTAACGTATACTGTTTGTCCACTAAACGCAGAAAGATCAACTGTTTTTGTTGAGTAATTTACTGTGTTAGCAGGAAGAGTTTCTTCTAAAACTGGTGTTGATGCAGTAATAGCTGATACAGTGTTTGAGGCAGTTACATAAACAGCATAATGTTCTTGAGAATAACTAGGATCTTGTCCCTTTACTTTAAAATTCAACGTTAAATTTGTTGAACCTAATGTAATAGCTGGAGAAGTAAGAAAGTTGTTTGGAGTTAATGGTCCATCTGTAGAACTCCATGAGTCAGATCTAGCAACCATTCCTTGGTTATCGCCTGAAGCATAATCTATAAAACTCCATTTGTATCCATCAGCATCTTGATCGACATTTGTCCATCCTGCTCCTTGAGAATCAAACGTCTCAAATAAATAGGTTTGAGCTTTTGCGCTTATTGCAAGTGCGAAAACTCCCATTGTTAATAATACTTTTTTCATAAATTGTTTTTTTTGGTTTATGTTCAATAATTAACCAAATATAAACTAAAAAGTTGAATTGCTAAATTATGTTAATGGCTAAAATTCACGAATTGTTGAAATCCTAAATCTGTAAGTATATTACTATTTGAAAGTCTTTTAGATTTCATTCATTTATTTTCGTATATTTGAGTTATAAATTAATAAACCATGATTAAAAAAATACTTTTCACAGCAATATTAAGTAGCACATTGATTACTTCTTTTGCACAACAAGTTAAGTTTGTAAAATACGGTTCTACAGTAGATTATACAGGAGATACACTTGTTATTACAGGTGTGGCAAGTGACCCAGTCAATACACCTTGTTATGTAGTTAATACCTCAGGATCTTCTCTGTTAAATACCAAAATGAAAAGAGTGAAATTAATTGATTTATCAGGTACAGAAGATTATTTCTGTTGGGGAATTAGTTGCTACCCAAGCTCTATGGTATCTCCAAATAATCCATGGACTTGTCCAGATGTAACTTCAATTCCAGTTGGAGATAGTGCTGCGTTAACATTGGATTATGTGCCAAACGCTATGCCGGGTGTTTCGTATTATAGATATATTCTATTAAATGGAGGAGGTAATCCAGTCGATTCAATGGATGTAAAATACATTATGTCTGATAACGCAGGTATTACTGAAAACAACAAAGCAACACTTTCTGTTTATCCAAATCCTGCAAAAGGAAGTATTTCTGTAAAAACAGGTAATGCAATTGGATTGGACATTAAAATTGTTGACATGCTTGGTACTGTAGTTTATTCTGGAAAACTAGAAAATGCTACGGATAAAATTGATGTTTCTAATTACACAGATGGTATTTACTTCGTAACTATTGGAAATGGTAGTAAGGCTTCTGTAGTAACCAAAAAAATAATTGTTAGAAATTAATAATTCTATATATTTAAGTGTTGAAAGGGAAGTTTTTACTTCCCTTTTTTTATTCTATTATTTGAATGCAAAGCATGATTTGGATACTTTAAAAAAAAGATTAAAATCTTTCAAAAGACTAGTTAGTTTTATCTCTCAATTTTCTTAATTTTGCCCTCTTACTTTTTTTTGTAAGAAAACTAATAATATATTTATTATGGGAAAAATTAAAAAACAAGATGCATTGGATTATCATTCATCTGGAAGACCAGGTAAAATTGAAGTAATTCCCACTAAACCATATTCGACTCAAAAAGATCTTTCTTTAGCTTATTCTCCTGGCGTAGCAGAACCTTGCCTCCGCATTGCAGAAAATAAAGACGATGTTTATAAATATACCGCAAAAAGTAATTTAGTAGCCGTTATCTCTAATGGAACAGCTGTTCTTGGATTAGGAAATATAGGTCCAGATGCTGCAAAACCAGTAATGGAAGGAAAAGGACTTCTTTTTAAAATATTTGCAGATATTGACGTGTTCGATATTGAAGTAGATGCTTCTGATCCAGAATTATTTATACAAACTGTAAAGGCAATTGCTCCAACTTTTGGGGGAATTAATTTAGAAGATATTAAGGCACCTGAAGCTTTTGAAATAGAAACACGTTTAAAAGCAGAATTGGATATTCCTTTGATGCACGATGACCAACATGGGACGGCTATTATTTCGTCTGCTGCATTATTAAATGCACTTGAGTTAGCAAAAAAGAAAATCGAAAAAGTAAAAGTACTTATAAACGGAGCTGGAGCGGCAGCAATTTCTTGTTCTAAATTATACATGGCATTAGGAGTAAAATTATCAAATATCTATATGTTTGATAGCAAAGGACTTCTTACCATTGATAGAAAAGGTTTAGATGATAATAAACAATTGTTTGCGATTCATAAAAAAGACATGACCTTGGAACAAGCTTTTAAAGGAGCAGATGTTTTCTTGGGCCTTTCAAAAGGAAATATCGTTTCAAAGGAAATGATTAAAGCGATGGCGAAAGATCCTATCGTTTTTGCATTAGCAAATCCAGAACCAGAAATTTCGTATAAAGACGCTACTTCTGTTAGAAAAGATATCATCATGGCTACTGGTCGTTCAGATCATCCCAATCAAGTGAATAATGTACTTGGTTTCCCTTATATTTTTAGAGGAGCAATGGATGTTCGTGCAACTTGTATCAATGAAGAAATGAAATTAGCTGCTGTTAAAGCATTAGCTAGTTTAGCAAAAGAAACTATTCCGGAAGAAGTTCACGAAGCGTATGGAGATAGAAGTATTATTTTTGGACGTGAACAATTCATTCCAAAGCCATTAGATCCACGTTTGATTTATTATGTTGCTCCCGCAGTTGCAAAAGCAGCAATGGATTCTGGCGTAGCTAAAAATCCAATTCAAGATTGGGATGCATATAAAGATGAATTGCTTAAAAGATTAGGACACGATAATAAGTTTGTTCGAAATATCACTGAAAAGGCTATTCGTAATCCGAAGAAAGTTGTTTTTGCAGAAGCAGATAATTATAAAATATTAAAAGCGGCACAGAATGCTTATGAAGAAGGAATTGCAACTCCAGTTTTATTAGGGAACAGAGATAGAATTCACAGTCTTTTAACAGAATACAGCATTGAGTTAGGTGATGTTCTTATCATCGATCCTAAATCTGATGAAGAAGAAAAACGTAGAATTTCATTTGGAAAATGTTTCTTTGAAAAACGTAAACGCAAAGGATTTACGGAATATGAAGCAATTCAAATCATGCGTGAAAGAAATTATTTTGGCGCAATGATGGTTGAAAAAGGCGAAGCCGATGCAATGATTTCTGGATTAACACGAAATTATAAAGATGTTATTCGTCCTGCTCTTCAAATTGTTGGAACAGAAAAAGATGTGAAACGCGTTGCTGGAATGTATGTGATGGTAACCAAAAGAGGTCCACTTTTCTTAGCAGATACAACCGTAAACGTTGATCCAACTGCAGAAGAAATTGCTGGAATAACAGAATTGGTTGCAAAAACTATTCGACGCTTTAAAGTTGTTCCTAAAATTGCATTGCTAGGCTATTCTAATTTCGGTTCAGCAACAGGAAAAGATCCTGAAAAAATGCAAAAAGCAGTTCAATTATTAAAAGAATCTAACCCTAACCTAATTGTAGACGGTGAAATCCAAGCAAATTTTGCACTCAATAATGAAATGATGCAAGAAAAATTTGGCTTTTCTACCCTTGCCAATAAATCAGTTAATACATTAATTTTCCCTAATTTATCATCCGGTAATATTGCTTATAAATTGATGCAGGAAATGACAGAAGCTGAAGCAATTGGACCTATTTTACTTGGATTGAAAAAATCAATTCACGTGATGCAACTTGGTTCGTCTGTTAGAGAAATTGTTAATATGGTAAAAATAGCAGTTGTAGACGCACAAAATAAATAAACATGATCACACACCTGAATGGTAGGTTGATTGAAAAAAATCCTACTTCACTTGTTATAGAATGTGCTGGCGTTGGGTATGAGGTGAAAATTTCGCTCCATACTTTTTCTGCTCTTAGCGCGGATGAAAATATTAAATTATTTACACAACAAATTTTTAGAGAAGATGCTCAATTACTTTTTGGGTTCTTTTCAAAGGAAGAGCGTCAAATGTTTAATCAATTGATTAGTGTTTCTGGAATTGGTCCCAATACTGGAATCCTCATGCTTTCTTCTCTTACTCCAGAAGAAATTGCACATGCTATTCAAACAGCAGATGTGCAAACAATCAAGAGTATTAAGGGGATTGGCGTGAAAACAGCAGAACGTTTAATCATCGATTTGAGAGATAAAGTTGCGAAAATTGAATTTTCTTTGGAAAATATTTTTTCTAAAAACAATACTAAACGATTTGAAGCGTTAACTGCATTGGTTGCTCTTGGTTTTGATAGAAAATCGGCAGAAAAAGCACTTGAAAAAACGGCTTCATCTGATGAAGATTCTATCGAAATGTTAATAAAAGGGGCGCTAAAAATACTTTAATTGTTACTTTGTTGAGTCGAAATAAACTTATCATACATTTCGCAGAGCTTGTTGTTGTGTTGCTGCTTGGGTTATTTTCTTCGTCTGCTTTTGCAGGTGAATTAAAGCCTTTTCGCGTATACGTTGATACGCCAGATGTGACACTTCCTTTTCCTATTGAGGAATCAAACGACCCTACACAAAATCCTACGCAAAGTTTCGATTTAGGTGACCCATCTAATGTAAAAAGTTCTGTTGAATATGACCCCGCAACAGGTAAATACATTTTTAAAGAAAAAATTGGTGATAATATTAATTTAAGAAACCCATCCATGATGACCTTGGATGAATACTTAAAATATCAACAACAAAAAGAATTAGAATCTTATTGGAAAGATAAAGTAGCGGAAGAAAATGAAGAGACAAAGCCTTTACTTCGCCCAATTGTTATCAAGGGAAATTTCTTTAAAAATATTTTTGGAAGTGATGAAATAAATATTCGCCCACAAGGTTCTGTACAACTTCAATTGGGTGTAAATTCCTCTCGTTACGAAAATCCAGCTTTGCCTGTAAAACAAAGAAAGGTTACTCGTTTTGACTTTCAAATGAAGATGCAGTTAAATGTAATCGGACAAATTGGAACAAAATTAAAATTAACAACTTCTTACAATACAGAAGCGGCTTTCGATTTTGAAAATGTTACCAAACTTGAATATACTGGTGATGAAGATGAGATTATTCAAAAAATTGAATTAGGAAATGTGAGTATGCCACTGAATACTTCTTTGATTCAAGGTTCTCAATCTTTATTTGGCGCAAAAACAAGATTGAAATTCGGACGATTGACAATTGATGCGGTAGCAACTAAATCAAGAGGTCAGAAAAAAGATATTAATATTCAAGGTGGAGCTCAAGTTCAAAAATTTGAAGTAAAAGCGGATCAATACGAGGCAAATAGACATTATTTTTTAAACTATTATCATAGAGAACATTACGATTCTGCAATGGCAACGCTACCTATTATTAATTCAGGAGTAAACATCACGCGTATTGAAGTTTGGGTAACCAATAGATCGAATAATATAGAAAATACACGAAATATTATAGCATTTGCCGATTTAGGAGAGCAAAACCCAGATAATGTTGAGGGAAATGCTACTGGTTTTTCTTCTGATCCTTTGCCTGATAATAGTTCAAATAACTTATATAATTGGGCAAATACAACTCCTAATATGAGAAGTATTGCAACAGCAATTACAACACTTTCTGCGCAAACTACAACTCCAGGTCCATTTCAACAATCACATGACTTTGAGAAGTTAGAAAATGCGAAACGACTGAGCGATCAAGATTATTCGTTTAATGCATTGTTGGGGTATATTTCACTTAATTTACCATTAAATAATGATGAAATTTTAGGCGTTGCTTATCAATATACATATCAAGGAAGAACATACCAAGTTGGAGATTTTTCTACAGATGGTATTGATGGACAACAAGCGTTATTCTTAAAATTATTAAAACCTACAGTTTATTCTCCAAAATTAAAGGTTTGGGATTTGATGATGAAAAACGTTTATTCAATTGGAGGTTATCAAATTCAACCAAATGGATTTAAACTAAATGTTTGGTACAATAATCCTGCGACTTCATTACCTGTTAACTTCCTTCCTTACGATGGTGTTGATAAAACATTATTAGTTCAGTTATTAGAAATGGATAAATTGAATCCAAACAACCAACCACAACCGGATGGGGTTTTCGATTTTGCTCCCATCACTTATGGTGGAACATCCGGAAATAAAGGAATAACCGGTGGAACAATAAATCCCAAAAATGGACGAATATATCTGAGTACTGTAGAACCTTTTGGGAAGACGCTGGTCAAGAAATTGCAGGATGTACAAATGCCTGCTAATCAAATTGCAGCCATTGCTTATACAGAATTATATGATTCAACTTTAATTGCCGCACAACAAATTCCAAGTAAAAATAGGTTTAGTATAAAAGGTGAATATGAATCTTCTGTTTCTTCTGATATTCCTTTGAATGCTCTTAATGTCCCACAAGGTGCTGTTTCTGTTACAGCAGGCGGAATAAAACTGGTAGAAGGAGTCGATTATACTGTTGATTATAACTTGGGTCGTGTAAAAATCTTAAACGATGGAATTTTAGCTTCTAATACACCTATTAAAGTTTCTGTTGAGAGTAGTTCTATTTTTGGTTTCCAACAAAAATCCTTGATGGGAGCTCATTTTAATTATCGTGTAAATAAAGATTTTAATATTGGCGGTACGTGGATGAACATGAAGCAAAAACCACTTACCCAAAAAGTGGATATTGGAGATGAGCCATTCAGTAATAATATACTTGGATTGGACTTAAATTATAAGACAAATGCACCATTTCTAACTCGATTAGTCGATTTATTACCAGTTATTTCAACGAATGCGCCTTCATCTATTACTGTAAATGCTGAAGGGGCCTATTTAATTCCTGGAACACCTAGAGGTATTGGTAAAAAAGGTACATCTTATGTCGATGATTTTGAAGGTAGCCAGAGTAGTATTGACTTAAAATCTACTGCAATGTGGAAACTTGCTTCTGTTCCACAAGGTCAACCCAATTTATTCCCAAATGCTGAATTGAAAAATGATTTGCGTTCAGGTTTTGGAAGAGCGCATTTAGCTTGGTATACGATTGATCCATTATTTTATCAAAATAATTCGCTAACTCCAGATAACGTAAAAAAATCAACTACAATGCTAGATGATTCTCGTATGAGAATTATACTACAAACAGAACTTTTTCCACAAATGAATTTGCAACAATTTGCATTTAACAATTTACCAACTTTTGATTTAGCATTCTATCCAAAAGAAAGAGGAATGTATAATTACGATACAACAAATTCGGTTGATGTGGATGGTAATTTTATAAATCCAGATGCAAGATGGGGTGGAATTATGCGTTCTTTGTCAACTACCAATTTTGAACAAGCAAATATTGAATATATTCAATTCTGGGTGTTAGATCCTTTTAATCAAGATCAATTAGATGCTCATCCAGGTTCTTCTTCAGGTGGAGATTTATATTTCAACTTAGGGAATATTTCGGAAGATATTTTGCCAGATTCTAGAAGAAGTTATGAAAATGGATTACCCTCTTCTTCTGATGTAACGGCAGCAAATTTAGATACGACAAATTGGAGTAGAGTTTCTGCCAACCAAGTTACTGTAAATGCATTTGCAAATGATCCTGCTGCTCGCCTAATTCAAGATATTGGTATTGACGGATGGAATAATGCCGATGAAAAAATAGCCTATGATAATTATATAAATTGGGTAAATTCAAATGGTGTTTTGAGTCCTGCAGCAAAAGCAGCAATGATTAATGATCCTTCAAATGACGATTATAACTATTATAGAGATGACCAATATGATAGTGATGAACTAGATATCATTGCTCGTTATAAAAAATACAATGGAATGGAAGGAAACTCTGCCACTACAGAGAAGTCCGATACAATGAATTCAGCAGGATATCCAACTCAAGCAACCAATTCGCCAGATGTAGAAGATGTAAATCTTGATAACAGTTTGTCGGAAACAGAAAGCTATTTTCAATACAAGGTTAGTATGCGTCCTAATGACATGGTAGTCGGAAAAAATTATATTACGAATATTCAATCAGTTACAACGCCTGCAGGAAAAACAGAAAAATGGTATCAATTTAAAATTCCAGTTCGCACGCCAGATAAAGCTGTAAATGGAATTAGTGATTACCGTTCTTTGCGATTCATGCGAATGTTTATGCTTGGCTGGGATGATGAAACAGTATTGCGCTTTGGAAAATTAGATTTGATTCGTGGAGAGTGGAGAAAATTCCAACAAAATATGGCAAGTTTTGGAGAAGGAAATATACCAGATCCAAATTCAACAACCTTTAATATATCTGCTGTAAACGTGGAACAAAATAGTGAGAGAGAACCTATTAATTATGTTATTCCTCCAGGAATTAATCGTGAGATTGATCCAGGACAAACGCAACTTCGTCAATTAAATGAGCAAGCGCTTTCTATGCAAGTATGTAATTTAGAAGATGGAGATGCGCGTGCAGGATATAGAAATATTTCTTTCAACTTGAACAATTACAAGAAATTGAAAATGTTTGTTCACGGAGAAGCTAGCGATTTAACAAAACCAGTAAAAGACGATGATATTACTGTTTTTATTCGCTTAGGAAGTGATTTTACAGATAACTATTATGAATATGAATTACCTCTAAAATTAACGGCATGGGGTAGTTCTAGCGCAGAAGAAGTTTGGCCTGAAGCAAATAATGTAGAAATTATATTTGATAATCTTACGAAGTTAAAAGCGGCTAGAAATAAGGCTGTCGCTGATGGAAATCCTTCCGTTTCTGCACAAGTTGAATATGTAGAAGCTGACCCTGTTGATCCAAAGAAACGTTTAAAAGTAAAAGGTAGTCCGAATTTACAAGATTTAAAAACGGTAATGATTGGTGTTAGAAATCCAAGTAAAACTGGAGATGCACCATGGAAACCAGATGATGGATTGGCAAAATGTTTAGAGGTTTGGGTAAATGAACTTCGATTAACTGACTTTGTATCTAAAGGTGGTGGTGCGGCTGTAGCAAAAGTTCAAATGCAATTAGCAGATTTTGGTAATCTTAGCTTAGCAGGTAATTATAGCGGTTTAAACTGGGGAAGTCTTGACAGTAGAGTGCAAGAGCGCCAACGTAATACTAAAATGGGACTTGATTTTGCTGCAAATATGCAATTAGGTCAATTCTTTGGTAAAAAAGCACGTATTTCTGTTCCTTTCTTCTACAGTTACTCTGTTGGTGTTATTAATCCTGAATTTGATCCATTTAATCCAGATATCACCTTAAAAACGTATGATTTAAATGAGCGTAGAGAAAAAGCAAAACTTGGACAAGATTTCACAGAAAGAAAATCATATAACTTTACCAATGTACGCCACGATAAAGCTCCTGGAAAAAAATCACATTTCTGGGATGTTTCTAATTTCTCTTTAAATTACGGTTATAGCGAAACCTTGCATCGTGATTTTAATACGAAATATGATAGAACAAAATTGTGGAATGGTGGGCTGAATTATGCTTTTAGTAATGATCCGTACTATTGGCAACCATTTAGTAAAATAGCATTCATGAAGAAGTCCAAATGGTGGGCTTTGATTAGAGATGCAGGTGTTTATTTAGGTCCAAAAAACATTTCGGTTACCAATAATCTTATTCGTTCATACAATGAAAGGCAAATTCGAAATAACTTAAATTCATTTGAGTTTGATCCAGTATATATTAAAAACTTTACTTGGGCAAGAACCTATGCTTTCAAGTATGATTTAACGAAGAATTTAAAATTCGATTTTACCGCAAATAATAACTCCATTTTTGCTGAAAATGCGGGTAGAATTGATAGAAAAGGAGATCCAGATAATTATAAAATATTTAAGGATTCTATCTCGAGACAGTTAAGAACTGGAGGTAAGACAATGAGTTATAATCATACCTACAACATTTCGTACAACGTTCCATTTAATTTAATTCCAGCTTTGGATTGGGTTTCGGGAAATATTCGTTACACAGGAGGTTATAATTGGCAAAGAGCACCGTTAGGACAAGCAGATTACGGAAATATTATTCAAAATAATCGAAATTTGAATTTAACCTCTCAATTAAATTTGACGAATCTGTATAATAAGATTCCATTCTTTAAGAAGATAAATGGAGGAGCATCTAAGGGTAGAGCCATGGCTACTTCGAGGACGTCTGCACTTAAGCCAGCTCTGCCATCTCTTAATGCTCCGATAGATTCTACGCTTACACAAAAGCAACGAGACAAAATATTAAAGAAAAAAGAGCGAGAACTCGAGAAAAAAGAACGCGCGAAGAGGCCTGTAAATCCAGTTTTAGGATTTTTAGGTAGACTTGTGATGACAGTTCGAAATATTTCTGGAACTTACTCTGTAAATGATGGAATTATGCTTCCAGGATATAATCAAGAGACAAGCCTGTTTGGAATGAATAAGAATTTTACTGCGCCAACTTCTGGATTTATTTTTGGACAGCAATACACCAATATTTGGGGTAGAAGTACGAATAAAGATTTTGCTCAAATTGCCGCGGATAAAGGATTCTTAGTCAAGAATGCTAGGTTAAATTCTCAACATACAGTAACACATAGTCAGACGATAAGTGCTTCTGCAACGTTAGAGCCAATTCGAGATTTGAGAATTGATGTGACCTTAAACAGAAATTATACCGTAAATAGTTCTGAATATTTTAGATGGAACGATTCAGCAGGTGTTTATCAAGCGCAGAATAAGTTTGAGGTTGCCAATTTATCGTATACAACTATCTCAATTGGTAGTGCGTTTTCTGGACTTTCAAAAGATTTCACCTCTAAGGTTTTTGATAAATTACGTAGCAATCGTCAAGAAGTGTCTCGTTCATTAGGAGAAGGTAATTCAGGTTCTTCTGCGCAAACAGATGGCTATTATTCTGGTTATGGTGCTGGGCAACAAGATGTATTGATTGGCTCATTCTTATCTGCATATACAGGAAGTAAAGCAGGCAAGAAAGGTGGAGCTAATCCTCTTAAAAATATGCCGCTTCCAAACTGGAATATCACTTATGACGGAGTTTCTAAGTTTAAATTCATGAAGAAACTTGTTCAGAATTTTATCGTGAAACATAGTTACAGTTCGTCAGTCAATGTTTCTGGAATGCAAACTAATTTGCAAGCAGTTATTAAAGATGGTGTGCCAACAACATTTAATAATAACAATGATTTTATTTCGGAACGACAAATTCAAAATGTTTCTATTTCTGAACGTTTTTCTCCATTAATAGGGTTTGATGCAACTTGGAATGTCCGTAAAAATGGTTTAATTACTAAATTTGAGTTCAATAAAGACCGCACAGTTTCGCTTGCTATTTCGAATAATCAAGTAACAGAAATGTTGGGGTCTGAAATTGTTGTTGGAGCTGGATATAAATTTGGAAACGTTAAACTACCTTTCAAAGTAAGAGGTAAAAATGTAATAAGTGATTTGATCTTTAGATTTGACCTTTCTATTCGAGATAATACGACTATTATTAGAAAAATTATTGAAAATACCAATCAAGCTACATCTGGACAAAAAGTAGTTTCTATTCGTTCAACTTTAGATTATAATTTAGGGCAAAATATAACCTTGCAATTGTATTATGATCAAATGATTACAAAACCTAAAATTGCAACATCTTATCCAACTGGAAACATGAATTGTGGTCTTAGATTACGTATTAATTTAGGTGGCTTATAATGATTATTAGAGTCGCTATACCTGGAGATGAAATAGCAATCCATCAGCTTATTGTTGAACTTGCTGTATTTGAAAAAGAACCTGATGCAGTTATTAATACGCCTGAACAAATAGCTATAGATTTATTTAAAGATAGAGTATGTCATGCTTATGTAGTAGAAATCGATCAGCAAATTGTTGGCTTTTCACTTTACTACTTTTCTTATTCAACTTGGAAAGGAAGAGCACTGTATTTAGAAGATATTTATATCAAAGAAGATTTTAGAAATCGTCACATTGGAAATCTACTATTTGACCAAGTAGTTGAAGAAGCTAAAAAAGCAAACGTAAAACGTATGGACTGGCAGGTTCTTAATTGGAATGAACCAGCTATAGCTTTCTATAAGAAGAAAAATGCAACATTAGATCCAGATTGGACCAATGGAAGATTATTCTTCTAGCAGCTTGTTTTCTTCTATTTAAAAAGCAATTGCTATTAATATAAATACTAGAGCTGTTAAAATAAGTAATCCGAAAATTATTGCAGCTAAAATGATTCCAATATTTGCCATAGCTGAACGACCAATCCACTTCATCTTATCCTCTCGGTTTTCATTCGTTCTATATTTTGTAATATATTTTTTCGCTCGAATAGAAAATACAAGTCCAATTATCAAAAGAGCAAGACTAACTAACAGTCCGAAAAGAATAGCAATTGGGTCGATAGTTATTCCTAAGAGTATTGATAAGCCTACAAATAAAAAACCTACAATAGAAAATGACATGCCTATAATAGCATATTTTCGAGCTTTCCAGCTATCGTCTTTTACATATTCATCTTTCTCTCCATCCCCATCCCGTATAGATTTATCTTTTGATTGATCATTCTTTGGGAAAACTCCAAGTTTAGAAATGAACGTAGTAATTTTTTGATTAATCTTTTTCGATTTGTTTATGAGTGATTCTCTGTTTTTAGCTTTTGAAGTGTAGATTTCAGAAATTGCTGTATTTTCAACTTTATTTACAGATTTAACTGGTAAGTATAATTCTTCTTCTTTTTTCGTTTGAGCGAGTGTGTCAAAAGCAGTTTTGTCTTTATGTTGAACATTTTGCTTCACAAATAAGTTTCGACTTATTGGGCTTTGTCGCTGCAAAGAGCAAGAAACTAAACAAAGTAATAAAGCTAAAATTCTAAATTTTGTGAATAGATTATTTTTCATATTAAGTAGAATTTGATAGTGCAAGGTAGAATTAATTTTAAAACAATTCTGTTCAAATTATATTTTTAACATAACTAAACATCCAAATCTATGTAAATTCATTTCTTATCAATTAACGTTAATTAGCAAATTATTTATCGACTGCCATTTTGACACCTTGAACTTTATGACTAAATTTGTGCTCGCATTTACGAAATAGCAAATGATTGAGAATATACTAAACCAAAAAAACATAGACGAAGATCGTCAAGGCGAGGCTTTATTTAACCCAGCTTCACTTAAAAATAACGGTAAAAAACTTTTCTTAGAAAGTTATGGCTGTGCAATGAACTTCGCTGATAGCGAAATTGTTGCTGCTGTATTGATCGAGAAAGGCTACGTCACAACGCAAGATGAAAGTGAAGCAGATGTAATCCTTGTCAACACATGTGCTATACGTGATAATGCAGAAGTTCGTGTGCGTAAACGCCTTACAGAATTTAGAAAGCGAAAAGTAACTAAACCTTGGCTTATCGTTGGTGTTCTAGGCTGTATGGCGGAACGAATAAAAACGCAATTACTAGATGAAGAAAAATTAGTTGATTTAGTAGTAGGTCCAGATGCTTATCGTGATTTACCCAATTTGGTAGAAGAGGTGAGTGGCGGACAAAAAGCGGTGAACGTACTACTTTCTCGTGAAGAAACCTACGCAGATATTACTCCAGTTCGTTTGGATCAAAATGGGGTAACGGCATTTGTAAGTATTACACGTGGTTGTGATAATATGTGCTCGTTTTGCGTTGTTCCATTTACACGAGGTCGTGAAAGAAGTAGAGATTATAAATCAATTGTAAAAGAAGTACAAGTTTTAATTGAACAAGGATATAAAGAAGTAACGCTTCTTGGACAAAATGTAGACAGTTATCGTTGGAATTTAACGAAAAAAGGAGAAATTGAAAATCTGGAAGATGAAACAGTCAACTTTGCTCAATTACTTGAAAAAGTAGCTTTGGTAGATGCAAATTTGCGTGTTCGTTTTTCTACTTCTCATCCTAAAGATTTAGGTGATGACGTGCTAGAAACAATGGCGAAATACGATAATATTTGTAAACATGTCCATTTGCCTGTTCAATCGGGAAGTTCTGCCGTTTTAGAAAGAATGAATCGTGGTTATTCACGTGAATGGTATTTGAATAGAATTGCTGCCATTAAACGAATTCTTCCTACCAGTTCTATTACAACAGATATTATTATCGGATTTTGTGGAGAAACGGAAGAAGAACACCAAGAAACATTGAGTTTAATGGATGAAGTTCAGTTTGATTTTGCATATATGTACAAATATTCTGAACGACCTAAAACTTTGGCAGAACGAAAATTTCAAGACGATATTCCAGAATCGGTAAAGCAAAGAAGATTAGAAGAAGTTATTGAGAAACAACATTTTTATGGACTTCAAAAAAATCAAAGCTCGATAGGAGATATTTGCGAAGTATTGGTTGAAAACGTATCCAAAAAATCTCAAGATGAAATGGGAGGAAGAAATACACAGAATAAAGTCATCATTTTCCCTCGAATGAATGTTCAAAAAGGAGAATTTACACAGGTGAAAATTACTAATTGCACGAAAGCAACGCTTATCGGTGAAATAATTTCAACTAACAACTAGAAAATATGAATTTACAGCAACTCAAACAACGTTTTGGTGTGATTGGCAATGCTCCAGCTCTCAACAGAGCATTAGAAGTTGCATTGCAAGTTGCTACAACAGAAATTTCTGTCTTAGTAACAGGAGAAAGTGGAACAGGAAAAGAAATTATCCCACAGATTATTCATCAAATGAGTGCTCGTAAGCACGGAGAATATATCGCAGTTAACTGTGGTGCTATTCCAGAAGGAACGATTGATTCTGAGTTGTTTGGACATGAAAAAGGTTCTTTTACAGGAGCTAGTGGAGAAAGAAAAGGGTATTTTGAAGTAGCCAATGGCGGAACCATCTTTTTAGATGAAGTCGCAGAATTACCTATGCAAACACAAGTAAGATTATTGCGTGTGCTTGAAACAGGAGAATTTATGCGAGTAGGTTCTTCAAAAGTAATTAAGACGAATGTCCGCGTTGTAGCCGCAACCAATGAAAATATGTATCAAGCTATCCATAAAGGGAAGTTTAGAGAAGATTTGTTGTATCGTTTGAGTACAGTTCCTATTCAATTACCTGCACTTAGAGAGCGAAAAGGTGATATCAGTTTGCTATTTAGAAAATTTGCAAATGATTTCGGTGACAAATACAGAATGCCTGCATTGCGTTTAACAGATGAAGCAACACAACTTTTAGAAAATTATTCTTGGCCAGGAAATATTCGTCAATTAAAGAATATTACAGAGCAAATTTCTGTCATCGAAACAGAGAGAATATTAGATGTAGATAAGTTATTGATTTATCTTCCAGAAGAAAGAGAACATCTTCCTGCGGTCATGAATAACCAAAAAAGCGATAATTTCTCTGAGAGAGAATTGATGTACAAATTTTTATTTGACATGAAAAATGATCTCAACGAGTTAAAGAAGATGGTGTATGAGATGGCAAAAAATGGCGGTGAAATAAGTATGAATAAAGAACAAGTAGCTTTGTTTAATAAAATGAATACAAATGTTTCGTCCATTGATGAGCATCATTTACTTCAGACTCCAGCGGTTGTTCCAGCTAAAAAATTCGATTCAGAAGAATATGTTCAAGATGAAAATGATTTTGAAGAACACGAGGAATGGGAAGAATCCTTATCTTTAGAAAATCGCGAAAAAGAATTGATAAAAAAAGCGCTGGACAAACACAAAGGAAAGCGCAAATATGCCGCTCAAGAATTAGGTATATCTGAGCGTACATTATATAGAAAAATTAAAGAATACGAAATCAACGGATGAAAATAATTAATAGAATATTATTCGTTTTAGGTTTATTCCTTTTGGGCTCGTGTTATCCAACATCCATGGGGTTTAAAGATAATTCTCTCGACCCTGCACTAAAAGCTTTTTCGGTAATTACTTTTCAAAGTGAATCACCAAATGCACCTGTAAATTATCCTCCACAATTCACAGAGTATTTAAAAACAGGAATTCAGAATAATACACGATTGAAATTGGTGAAAACAGGTGAGGGAACATCTGATCTAGTTTTCTCAGGTGAAGTTATTGAATATTCAATTACGCCGGTTTCTATTCAAAGTAATAGTGAAGCTGCAAAAAACAGATTAACGATCGGTCTTAAAGTTACTGTAGAAAATACAGTTTCTCCAGAAAAAAGTTTTGAAGTTACACCTAGAAGATTTGCTGATTACGATTCAAATCAGGATATTTCAACAGTAGAAAGTCAATTGCTCGATGAAATAAATGCGCAATTATTACAAGATATATTGAATCAACTTCAAAGTGATTGGTAATGAATTTAAGCGAAATTGCACGAATAATTGAAAAACCAGTCGGTTTTAAAGATGAGCAAATTCCTGCTTTGAAATCGTTGATGGAAAAATATCCGTACGCACAATCTTTTGCAATTATTTATCTAAAAGCATTATCCGATTTACAATCGATTCATTTTGAAGATGAATTAAAGAAATACGCATGTTCCATCACCAATCGTGCTTTATTATTTAATTTAATTCACAATCAAGTTGACGAAGTAGTCGCTACAGAAATAAAAGAAGTTTATCCAGAAGAAATTCCAGCTAAAGTGGAAGAAGTAGTTGAGATTATTGAAATTAATCAAGAAATAGTTGAGACACTTCCTATAAAAGAAGAAAAAATTGCTGCAGAGATAGATTGGTCAAATATTGTTGAAGTTGAAGAGAAAACTCAAAAAGTTGAACTCGAACCAAAAGAAGAAATCAAAGAGCATTCTTCACTAGAGATTGATATTTTAAACAGTGCTTTTTCTGCTGGAGTTGAACATCATACGGATGAATTTATTCCAGTTAAAGAGAATAAAAATGCTCATGAAGAATTAATTGACGAGAAAGAATCATCGTCGCATAAATTATTTGTGGATTGGCTGAATGCTTCAAAAAACAAATTTGCTTCTTCTGGAGTGAAGAATGAAAGTGAATTAATTAAAAAGACAAAAATAAACGAACTCATCGAAGATTTTATTGAAAAAGAGCCAACTATCGGAAAAATTAAGTCCGATTTTTTCTCTGCACACAAAAAAGCACAAGAGAGTATTCAGGATGAAATGATGCCAGTGAGCCCAACTTTAGCTAAAATTTTCGCTATTCAGGGTAATTTTCCAAAATCTATTGCAATCTATCAGCAATTAATTTTGAAATATCCAGAAAAAAAGAGTTTCTTTGCATCTCAAATTTCAGAACTGGAAAAAAAACTTAACAGTTAAATAAGATATGGAAACAATATTGACTATTTTAATAATTATCGCTAGTGTACTTTTAGTACTTGTTGTTATGATGCAAAACCCAAAAGGTGGAGGTTTATCTACTGATTTTGGTTCACCTCACCAATTAGGTGGAGTAAAACGCTCAAATGACTTTATTGAGAAAGCTACTTGGTCATTAGCTGGTGGATTGGCTGCTATGAGTTTAATCATGGCTATTATTACAAAATCACCTTCTAAGCCGAAGGCTGGAGATACTCCTGCTAAAACAGAGCAGCCTGCAAAAGCACCTAAGAAATAGTTGTAAAATAATATATTCTGAAGTGTCAGTATGTCAGTCATACTGACACTTTTTTTGTTTAAAATGTCAAAAATTCGTCGAAAGTTAATTGGCACAAATTTCGAGTAAACGATATCAGTTTAAAACAAATTTTAAAACAAATTTAATATGTCAACAAAATTTAAACCTTTAGCAGATCGCGTATTGATAGAAGCATTTGCTGCAGAAGAAAAAACTGCAAGTGGAATTATCATTCCAGATACAGCAAAAGAAAAACCATTAACAGGAACTGTAATAGCTGTTGGTCCAGGAAAAAAAGACGAACCAGTTACCTTGAAAAAAGGCAATACAGTTTTGTTTGGACAATATTCAGGTACAGAAATTAAATTAGAAGGAAAACCCTATCTAGTGATGCGTGAATCAGATGTTTACGGAGTAATCGAAGCGTAATTTAGTTAAACAGTAAAAAACGAAAATAAAATGGCAAAGCAAATTTTCTTCAATCTTGAAGCAAGAGACAAGCTTAAAAAAGGCGTTGATCAATTAGCAGACGCAGTTAAAGTAACACTAGGTCCAAAAGGACGTAATGTAGTTATTGATAAAAAATATGGCGCACCAACTGTTACCAAAGATGGAGTAACGGTAGCGAAAGAAATCGTGTTGAAAGATGTGATTGAAAACATGGGAGCACAGATGGTAAAAGAAGTAGCTTCCAAAACAGCAGATGTTGCCGGAGACGGAACAACAACAGCTACGGTTTTGGCTCAGGCTATTGTTACTGCTGGACTAAAAAATGTAGCTGCAGGCGCTAATCCGATGGATCTTAAAAGAGGAATCGACAAAGCAGTTGTTGCTGTTGTTGGTGAATTAAAGAAAATCTCAAAAAGTTGCACAACAAACGATCAAATTAAGCAAGTTGCATCCATTTCAGCAAATAATGATGATACAATTGGTGAATTGATTGCTCAAGCAATGAAAGTTGTAGGAAATGACGGAGTTATCACTGTTGAAGAAGCAAAAGGTACAGAAACAGAAGTAAAAACTGTTGAAGGAATGCAATTCGATAGAGGATATCTTTCTGCTTATTTCGCTACAAATACAGATAAAATGATTGCTGAATTAGAAAATCCATATATCTTAATTACAGATAAAAAGGTTTCTAATATGCGTGATTTACTTCCTGTTCTTGAGCCTGTTCTTCAAGCTGGAAGATCTCTGTTAATCATTGCTGAAGATGTTGATGGAGAAGCTTTATCTACACTTGTTGTGAATAGACTTCGTGGCGCATTGAAAATATGTGCTGTCAAAGCACCAGGATTTGGTGATAGAAGAAAAGCAATGTTAGAAGATTTAGCTATTTTAACTGGGGCTCAAGTTATTTCTGATGAGCGTGGACTTAAATTAGAGAACACAACATTGGATATGCTTGGAACAGCAGAAAATATCGTTATTGACAAAGACAATACGACAGTTGTAAATGGTGCAGGTAAAAAAGCAGATATCAAAGCTCGCGTTGGACAAATCAAAGCGCAAATTGAATCAACTACTTCAGAATATGACCGTGAAAAACTTCAAGAACGTTTAGCTAAATTAGCTGGAGGAGTTGCTGTATTGTATATCGGAGCAACTACAGAAGTTGAAATGAAAGAGAAAAAAGATCGTGTAGACGATGCTTTAGCTGCAACAAGAGCTGCTGTAGAAGAAGGAATTGTTCCTGGTGGTGGAGTCGCACTTATTCGTACTATTAAAGTGCTAGAGAAATTAACGGGAATGAACGAAGACGAAAATACAGGTATTGCAATTGTTACAAGAGCAATTGAAGAACCACTTCGCCAAATTATTGCAAATGCAGGTGGAGAAGGAGCAGTTATCGTTCAAAAAGTACGCGAAGGTAAAGATGATTTCGGTTACAACGCTAGAACAGAAGAATATCAAAATCTATTCAAAGCAGGTGTTATCGATCCAACTAAAGTTACACGTATTGCGATTGAAAATGCAGCTTCTATCGCTTCTATGTTATTAACTACAGAATGCGTTATTGCAGACGAACCAGAAGAAAACGCTCCAGCAATGGGTGGAATGCCTGGTGGAATGCCTGGGATGATGTAAAAGAAATAAGGAGTTAGTCACTGACTTTCTCCTTTTCTCGGACCTGCTTCCTTAATTTATTTAAGATAGTATGGAACGACACTATATATAAAATGCCTATCTCATTGAGATAGGCATTTTTCTTCACACAATTTTTTTCGAATATTAGATCTTGTAAATGAACATCATTCTATATCTGATTAGCTTAATCCTTTTTTACAATTGTAAATTCAGTTCTACGATTCACTGCATGCTCTTCTTCTGTACATGTAGTGTTTGTTTTACAGTCACAATCATTCAATAAGCGTGTTTCTCCATATCCTTTACCATAAATACGCTCTGGATTGGTTATTTTACTCTTAATATATTCAGCAGAAGATTTTGCTCTACGTTGAGAAAGTGCCATGTTGTATTTGTCCGAACCTCTACAATCTGTATGAGAACTTAACTCAATTTTAATGGTTGGATTATCGTTCATGATTTTTACAATTTTATCTAACTCTATTTGTGCATCTGGACGAATATCCGATTTATTTAAATCAAAATTGATAGGACTTAAGTTCAATACTTTCCCTATATCAACACCAATATCCATTTTTTCTAGTTCATAGTTCAATACTATCTTTTGGGTATCTCCTAATATTTTATTTAACTCAAATAATTGTGTTAAATAATCTTTTTTAGAAATGCGTACTTGATAATGAATGGTATCATCCAATGATTTTCCAATTAGAAGTTTAGAGATGAATTCCCCTGAATTATCGGTAAAAAGTTCTTCAACAACTTCATTCGTTGAAGGATTGATAAATTCGATTTTCGCATTATCGATAGGTAATTTATCTGCTTTTTGACGCAAATATCCAATCAAATCGTAATGATCAAACGGAATCACTTTCATGTCTTTTAATCTCAAGAGAATGGATACATTCACCTCTTGATAACCCATATCGCAATTCGTTTCTATATTTTCACGATAAAATTCTTCGCCTGCTTTTTTATAGATAACGGCGTATTTTCGACACGCTTCTAAAGTCGAAAGAAAACGTCCATCTCTATTTCTAGGAAGTAAATCTTTTCCTTCTTCAGTTCCACAATCCGTACAAACCAATGTAACTGTTATATCCGTTGGAAGTGGCATTTGCTCAACTGTATTTATTTTTCCTTTTAATACAGCTATGTTTTGAGGTTGAAATTGATCGTTTTTAATTTCATAAATATCTTTATCTCCAAATCCATCTTTTCTTACAGAGGTTAAATATCCAGTAAGTCCATCAATGGTTGTTGTATAAAAAATATCATCTGCAGTAGAGTTTAAAGGATAACCCAAATTTATAGGAGCAGACCATTCGTTTTCATCTACTAAAATAGATAAGAAAACATCAAATCCTCCCATTGATGTAATACCATTTGAAGCAAAATAAAGCGACTTATTATCAACAGAGATAAAAGGAGCATCTTCATCATAAACAGTATTGATTTTTGGACCTAAATTAGCAGGAAGACTCCATTCACCATTTGGAAGTTTACGCATAATATAGATATCTCTACCTCCAAATCCACCTGGTCTATCTGATACAAAAAACATTCTTTGTCCATCTTCACTCACGGTTAAATGAGTTTCCCAAGAACTTGTATTTACATTAGGTACATCAAATGGTTCGATGTCTTCAAAATATCCATTTTGAAATTTAGTAAAATAGATATCTCCTTTTCCTGTTTTATCGTTATATGTATAAATTGTACGCTCATCAGAACTCACAGAAACAGTAGCTTCCATTTGACTTCTTTTACAAAATTCTAATCTTTTCGCTTTACTCCATTCGCCATTTTCGTCTTTGTATGAAAGGTAAATATCTTCAAAATAGAATCCAGATGCAGGATCTGTCATCGTGAAATTAGATAAATCATCCCACAAACGTCGCGAAGTAAAATAAAGTGAATTTCCGTCCAATGAAATAACGGGAGAATAATCTGGGTATTTAGAATTTACGCTATCTCCAAGATTTTTTAATTTGTAATTTCGAGGATTTTCCATTGCTTCTTTAGCAACAAGACATTGTTTGATAGCAAATTCAGAATACTTTACTAATTCATTATTTTTCGGAGCAATACTGATGTATTTGTTAAATAAAACAATCGCAGAATCAACACTTCCATACAAATGATAGCAGTGTGCTAAATGGTAAACAGCATCTATTGGTGCATTTTTTTCATTTGCACTTGAACCATCGTAATTTTTTGAAACAGATTTATTTGCTTTAATTAAGTACGGTAATGCCTTTGAATAATCAGAATTGGAATATAACAAAGCATACCCTTTACGATAATTATAATTTGCATTTTCTGGCTCAGATTGCAATAATTTATCGGCAATTCTGATAGATTGACTATAAATCTTTACTAATAATAACTGCGTATTTTCTCTTACCAATTCTCCCGTAGAAGATTTATTGATAATATCCGTTAATTCTTTCTCAGTATATTGACAATAAGAAGTAAAACTTATCATCGATAAGAGCAAAATGCTTACAATCTGTTTCATAATGGTGGTGGTGATTAATGTTGATTTAAGTATTATAATTCTCTTGAAACATCAAATTGTTCGAGATAATCTGCAACTCGACGAACAAATGTTCCTCCTAATGCTCCATCTACAACGCGGTGGTCATAAGCGTGCGATAAGAACATTTTGTGACGAATTCCAATAAAATCTCCTTCTGGAGTTTCAATAACTGCAGGAACTTTTCTAATAGCTCCTAAAGCCATAATAGCAACTTGTGGTTGATTGATAATTGGTGTTCCCATTACATTTCCAAAAGTTCCGACATTGGTAACGGTATATGTTCCTCCTTGGATATCTTCGGGTTTTAATTGATTGTTTCTAGCGCGATTTGCAAGGTCATTTACAGCTTTTGTTAATCCAACCAAATTATATCTGTCTGCATTTTTGATTACAGGAACAATCAGATTTCCTGTAGGAAGAGCAGCAGCCATTCCAACATTGATATCTTTTCTTTTGATGATATTAGTTCCATCTACAGAAATATTAATCATTGGGAAATCTTTGATTGCTTTTGCAATTGCTTCAATGAATATTGGTGTAAAAGTAATCTTTTCACCTTCGCGTTTTTCAAATGAATTTTTCACTTTATTTCTCCAGTTTACGATGTTTGTAACATCAGCTTCTACGTAAGAAGTAACGTGTGGAGAAGTTTGTTTAGACATAATCATGTGTTCAGCAATAAGCTTACGCATTCTGTCCATTTCAATGATTTCATCACCAGCATTTAATGAAATACTTGGTGATTTATGAGCAGGAGCTACAGGAGCTACTTTCGTTTCAGTTCCGTTTTGACTAGGTTTTGAAACTGGAGCAACTTCAACTTGTGCTGTCCCTTTATTGTCGATAAAATTTAAAATATCTTTTTTTGTTACTCGTTCGTTAAGACCAGTTCCTACAATCGTATCCAATTGATCAAAAGAAATATTTTCTTTTTCAGCAATACTTTTTACAAGCGGAGAGTAAAATTTATCACTTGTATTTACACTTTTAGTAGCAGTTGTTGCAGCAACATGATTTGTTGCTGGAGCAGCTTGTGCTACTTTTTCTTCAACTTTCGTTTCTGCTGGAGCAGTTGCTGTTGGCGCATCTCCATCCGTTGAAATTATAGCAATCACTTCGCCTACTTGTACCGTATCATCTTTTTCAAATAATCTTTTTACAAGTACACCAGCAGATTCAGAAGGTAATTCATTATCTACTTTGTCTGTTGCTACTTCCACCAATGGTTCGTCAAGTTCCACAGTATCACCTACTTCTTTTAACCAGTTTGTGATTACCGCTTCGGTAACGCTTTCTCCCATTTTAGGAAGACGAATTTCAATTTGTGCCATATATTTTGTTTATTTTGAGTCTTAACGCTAAAGCGCACAAAAATAAGCTAAAATTCCTAATTCTCAAAGTAGAATTGGGCTTATCGGTCTAATTTTTTCCACGCTTTATGAAAAATGTGCATATCTTGCATTAAAGAGTAGTCGCGAGCGTATATTAAGTTAAGCTTTTGAACCGCTTCTTTCGACTGAAATTTAACTTCACTTACATCTTGTGGAAATAGTATACCTGGTTTAATTTTAGGTAATTGGAAGCTTTCTTCTTTATCTTGAAAATAATAACCTACGATAGATTTTTTACCAATAACGATATTGAAAAGATTTACGAAAAGCTGTTTTTTATTTTTATAAAACCAACAAATAAAAGGACTTAGCAATAGTAATAATTTACCAACTACGATGTCAAATGTTCGTTTGTTTCGTCTATTATTTTGTTTTGTAATTGAATTAATTTCAAGCATATACAATTCCCCACTTGTATCGATAGAATTACTTCCAATGATATAAATACTGTCGGGCTGAGCAATTTTAAAATCAATTTTAGAAGAATCTATGCGCGACATCCATTCAATAATAACTTGAGCAGTCGTGTCTTTTGCGCAAAAAATCACTTCATCAATTTTATGGATATACACGATTTGATCTAACTGAGAAATAATTCCCATTGCTCCCGAAAATTTATCCATTGAGTTAGAAACAAATTCTATTTTATCTATTTTTTGATTGGTTTGCTCTAATAATTGCTTAACTCTTAGGGTTTCATCTTCCGAACCTACAATGACAAATTTCTTGTTTTTATTTCCATTGATAGAAAATTTATCTCGCAGAAAAAGATGAAGTAGTAAGCGTGAAAGAATGAAATAGAGTAGAACCGTCACAGTGCCAAGGAGAATAAACAATCGAGAAAACTGCCAGTCTTTTGGGAGTAATGCATACATTATCAATATAATGGCTGTTCCTATTGCTGTTCCAGAAACAAAGCGAATAAGTTTTGTAGGCTTGTCGTATATCCCTGCGTAAAGCGATGAAATTATCCAAATTGCTGTATAGATAGGAATAAAAATTTGAAGTACAGTTGTTGGAAATGCAGTTCCATGTTTTTCCCAAGTATACGTCCAAAAAATAAGTAATAATGCAATGATTAAGATATCGAGAATAGGCAGAATTGCTTTTTTGATAAATCGTGCAAGTATCGCTATTCCTGCCCGAAAATAGATGGCAGAATTAATCAAAAAAGAAAACAACTTAGCATTTTTTTGAGAAAAGTGCTTTTGTGCAAATATGATCATTGCTCTGTAAAAGACGAATACGTAGTTTACGCTACTTTTTTTCGTGCTTTCTCCTTTGTAATGAATGATTCTCGTTTCTGGGAAATAGTAATTTTTATAGCCACCTAAAATTATTCTGTACGATAAATCAATATCTTCTCCATACATAAAAAAAGCTTCGTCTAGTAAGCCAACTTTGTCTAAAGTTTCTTTACGCATCAGCATAAATGCTCCCGATAAAATTTCTATTTCATTCGTTTTAAATTCATCTAAATAACCTAAATGATAGCGTCCAAATTTCTTTGATTTTGGAAATAATTTAGAGAAGCCAAAAATTTTATAAAATGCTACTGCTGGAGTTGGTAATCCACGTTTTGATTCGGGTAAAAACTTCCCTTTTCCATCCAGCATACGAACACCTAATCCACCTGCTTCTGAATGTTCATCCATGAAGTCGATTACTTTTTTAAAAGTATCTTCTTCAACAATAGTATCTGGATTTAATAAAAGCACATATTCGCCCTTTGCAATTCGCATGGCTTGATTGTTAGCTTTCGAAAAACCTAAATTTTCTTTGTTGTCAAGTAATATTACACTTGGAAATTTTGATTTTACAAGGGCTACAGAACCGTCAATAGAATTATTATCTACTACAAATATTTCTCCCGAAATACCTTCTATCGCTTTTAGACACGAATTAAGGCATTGTTCTAGGAAAAATTCGACATTATAATTGACAATAATTACGGATAACTTCAAGATTTTAATTTTTTAGCTTCAACTTTAAATGTCTGTGCAACATTAAGTTTATAGTCTTTTGTAATGTGTTGATCTGTAATTACTTTTAATCGTAAAGTGTACGTTGGTTTTGAGAGGTATTCAACTAAATTCACATCTGGTAATTCACCTGAAATAGAAGTTTGTTGCGATTCTGGAATCTTCATTTGTGTAGATATTAACCTTTCTGGAAGTCCATCAGCATTGATATAAATTTCGATACTTTCCATGAAGTCAAAATTTCCGTCAGTTGGATCCGCGATTGTAAAAGTAATATCACTCAACTTAATGGAAATAATATTTTTTTCGTTTGTGCTATTCGTTGAAAAAGTTGCGCTAGAATTTGTAGTAACAGCGTCTGGAACAATATCTACAGCGCTTTCTAAAGTCATTGTTTTTGAAACAACAAAACTAGAATTATAATTCATGTTGAATGTAGTAGATTTTTTACACGAAGCAAGAACAAATATGCTCATTACAATAAATGGGAAGATTGATTTTTTCATAGTCTTTATTTTATGGCGATACATGAAATTTCTACAGGAACATCCATTGGTAATTTTGCAACTTGCATGGTTTCTCTAGCAGGAAATTCATTTGAAAAATAAGACGCATAAATAGTATTAACAGTTGCGAAATCATCCAAAGATTTTAAAAATATAGAACATTTAACAATGTCTTCCATTTTCATTCCGGCTGCTTCTACTAGAGATTTTATATTTTTCATTACAGTATGAGTTGCTTCATCTATAGAACTCACTTTCAATTCTCCTGAAACAGGATCTAAAGGAATTTGCCCACTAACATACAAAGTTGAATCTTTAAGAATCGCCTGACTATATGGACCAATCGGAGCTGGAGCACCTGGAATTGTGATTATTTTTTTCATAATGTAATATTCTTCCACAAGTTTAATAATTTTGCTTCAAACAAAGCAACATTGAAGATACTCATTTTAGATAATTACGATTCATTTACTTATAATCTGTATGATTATGTAGCTTCGTTTGAAAAGAAGGTTGAAGTGAAACGAAATGATGCTATCTTACTAGAAGAAATTGAAACTTATTCACATATTATTCTTTCTCCAGGTCCAAAATTACCCAAAGATGCGGGAATTATGCCTGCATTAATTGAAAGCTACGTTTCTACTAAAAAAATACTGGGGATTTGCCTTGGAATGCAAGCGTTAGGAGAATATTTTGGTGCGGAATTATATAATTTGAATCAACCCAAACATGGAGTAGCTGTAAATTGTATACAAGCGAATAATTGTATTCTTCTAAAAGATGTATCCAATTCATTTGAAGTGGGATTGTACCATTCTTGGGCAATCAGAAATGTAAAATCACCTTTGAAAGTAACTTGTAAAAGTGAAGAAAATGTAATTATGGGAATCCAGCATGAAAAGCTACCTGTTTATGGTTTTCAATTTCATCCAGAAAGTATTTTAACTCCAGAAGGGAAAAAGATAATCCAAAATTTCCTAGAACTTTAAATTGTTAAGGAAGGCTTTTTATTTTAATCGTTATCTCTGTGTTTGCGTCAAATGTAAAAGCCGTTTTGAGAAAGCTCGGAACTCCTAATCCAGGATTATTTGAAAAACCAAAAGGTTCAGTTGGAATTCCATTTTTCTTTACATCTAATTTTTCATTTTTATTGGTATCAAAATAAACAGCAACAGAAAGTTTTCCTTTAGGTAAATTGTTGAATATGATAGGTTTGTTTATCGCATCTCCACTAATTTTTTTCTTCGCTTGCATTTCACCATTTTTAAATTGAGCTTCGGATGAATATACAGCAACATAAAGTATTGCATTTTCCTTTTTTGGATGATCAATTGTAATACTGAGTTGTTGACTCCAAGAAGATAATGTGAAAAATAGAATAGGAATGAGTAGAATTTGTTTTTTTACTGATGTATCTTGTTTACACATAAAAATATATTAAAAAAAATAGATTGTCGACCAATTAGATTTAATGATAGATAAATCGGATAAAATCATCTTTAATCTTATAAATTAGCTCATTTTTTACTGAAAGTAGCATATTTCATGCCACACTTTTTTTTGACAAAAGTATTGTAAATTGGGAACATTTTCATAGGTTTAACGTAAAGAATTAATTTAAAAGTAGAAATGTCTATATCCATAACAATCATTCTTGTTGCTATTACGGTCTTGGTATCTTTATTTGCCATGTCTAATAATGACCTGAAGTATAAGATGATGTTTATTCCATTTTCTATTCACAATCAAAAAGGACAATCGTATCGATTTTTCTCACATCTATTTGTTCATGCAGATTGGATGCATCTTTTCTTTAATATGTATGTTCTGTATGCTTTTGGAGAATTTGTAGAAAAATCATTATTCATGTTAAAAGGAGATTCCATTGGTAGTATTCACTTTTTGATTCTTTATTTCGGAGGTGGACTTTTTGCCACATTGATTCCTTATGCGCGAAATAAAAATAATCCAAATTATCTTTCTCTTGGTGCTTCGGGTGCAGTTTCGGCAATTGTTTTTGCATGTATTATTCTTGGACCTGAATTAAAAATGGGATTACTTTTTCTCCCAATAATGATTCCCGGTTACCTTTTTGGGCTTCTGTATCTTGCATTTGAGTTTTTTATGGATAAAAGAGGGAATACTGGAATTGCGCATGATGCTCATATTGGAGGAGCTATTTTTGGAATTCTATTTATTAGTTTGACAGAACCATTAGCATTACAAAATTTCATACACTATATTTTTAATTAAATCTGCCGCTATTATGAATACATATTACAACAACAACGGAGAAATCATTGAAAGTACAGAACTTTGTTTGAGTGTTTCAAATAGAGGCTATTTATATGGAGATGGCTTGTTTGAATCTATTAAAGTCATTGATGGAAAAATCATGAACTTTTCTAATCATTTCTCTCGTTTAATTTCTGGAGCAGAGATTCTTCATATTCGTGTACCTGTTTATTATACGCAAGAATTTTTTGAAGAGAAAATTGATGAATTATTGACTCTATCGAAAATGAAAAAGGGTGGAAGAGTTCGTTTATCTATTGATAGAGTTTCTGGAGGAACTTACAAACCAACTTCTAATGAAGCAACTTATTTTATAGAAACGATTGAAGATTCAGCGAATAAATTTGAATTAAACACAAAAGGAATTGAAGTTGATATTTTTTCAAGTATGAGAAAACAGATCAATAAATTTTCCAATTATAAAACAAAAAACGGACTCATTTTCGTGATGGGTGCTATTGAAGCTCAAGAAAAAGGATTTGATGATTTGTTGATTACGAATGAAAAAGGAGCTATTTTAGAAGGAACAAGTTCCAATCTTTTTGTCGTGAGCAATGGCGTTTTATATACACCTAGTCTTAGCGATGGTTGTATGGCGGGAACTATGCGTATGCAAGTAATAAATCTCGCTTTAGAAAATCACATTAAGGTGTATGAATGTACAATTATGCCTCAAAATCTTTTAGTTGCTGATGAAGTATTTTTTACAAATGCTATCAAAGGAATTCAATGGGTGGGAGGTTATCGTACAAAACGATATTATAATGCAATGTCGAAAAAATTTACAGATTTATTGAATCAAGTAAACGGATTAACTATCGCTTAATTACTGACCTTTTTTCAAGATAGAACCGGGTTTTATTTTTCCGTGTTTCTTAGGTTGTTTTGGCTGGTCTATATTGTCTACTGGAATTTTTTGTTCGTCGCCAGGCATAACCGCAACATGTTTTCCATCTCCAGTTGTTGCATCAGAAGGATCTATCCAAACTCTTTTAACTTGTTTAGCTTCTGTTTCGCCCGTTTTTTTATTAATGGTATAAATAGTCATTTTCTTATCATCCTCTTTGTTGATTCCGATAATATCACTTCTATATTCCCAGTAGTTTTTATCGAACTCAAAAGCATCGTACGATAAATCGGGAACATAATACGAGTAGAATCCTTTTAAAGCAGGTGTTTCTGGAGAAAGATGATCAAAAATTATCATGTTTCGAGCTTTATCATATTTCAAACTCATGATGGCTTGCTCTTTGTATTCAAAGAAAATACGTTTTTTTATGCCCTCTTCAGTTTTAAAGAAATTATATCCTAATTTAGGTTTACTTCCTGAAAAATAGAGCACATCAATTATCTTAACATTTGAACTGAGTGAATTTCCATCCCAGCCCAAAAGTGTATAATACGTTTTTCCAGATTTTTCTTTTGGAATAATTGTATAGTAAAGTGCTCCATACCAATTATCAGCTGTTAGTATTTGTTCGGGTCTTTCTTCCAATTGCGCTGAATTATCAATGAGTTCGGTAACTTCAACAGTATTATTTCTTGGATTACGAAGCATAATATAACAGAAATAACTTTGAGAATAATCTTCGTGTTCTACATTCCAGTTAAAAATACGCACAACTTCATCAGATGATTTTATTGAACCTAGAGAAGTGAGTTTAGAAAACGGATAGTCAAAGACTCCTTTTAATTGAAAAGTTTTCTCAAGTTCCGCTTTAAATGCTAGATTGAGTTGATCTTTTTGTTCATCCGTATTTGCTGGATTTCGCAAAGCATCTAACTTTTGTTTTAATTGAACTTCAGCATGAATGAGCAAGGAGTCACCTTCAGCAAAAGCTACTCCGCTAATTACGATAATTAAATATGTAATAAGATACTTCATTATTGATGAGAACGAAGAAAAGTGGTAATTGTTACAAAAAACAATCATCTATAAATGCATAAAATCCTTTTTAGCGAGAAGTTCATCTTCACTTTCTCGGTAATCTGGATCGTCTACACAACAATCTACTGGACAAACAGCAGCACATTGAGGTTCATCGTGAAAACCTTTACATTCCGTACATTTATCTGTTACAATAAAATAGATATCCATATCTACTGGCTCTTGAGAGTGTTCAGCATCTACTTCTTCTCCATCTAGCGTAGTAATAATTCCTTTTAAGGAAGTTCCATCAGACCATCTCCATTCTGCACCACCTTCGTAAATCGCGTTATTTGGACATTCTGGTTCGCATGCGCCACAGTTGATACATTCGTCTGTGATTATTATTGCCATTTTTCTTTATAATTAAATCCGTTGCTTTGATTAGATTTGCAAATATAACAAAGCTTTACGTCTAAAAAATGACTATGACAAGAAAAGAATTAATTTTTGCTTTTTCTCAATTAGGAAAACTTCTCGAACAAGTTGGATTAAACCAAAATTATTCAGATAATAATTGCGGTTTAAACGCTACGGAATATGAACAATTTTTAGGAGTTGTAGAGTCTGCTCGTCATCATAATCAATGGTTTACTCCTGAAAATGTAAGAATGGCTTTTCGTGGTATTGCAAGTTGGTTGAATGAAGAAAAATTAGAATATTGGCTAAAAGACACTCCTTTTTCTCAAAAACCAAAACGTGTTGGAATTATTATGGCGGGAAATATTCCACTGGTCGGTTTTCATGATTTTTTAGCAGTTGTTATGACTGGAAATATTGCTATTTGTAAATTATCATCAGACGACACTTATCTGTGGAAAGCACTTTTTTCTATTTTTTCTACGATAGAACCTAACATCCAAGAGTATTATGAAGTTTCTGTTGGGAAATTAGGTGAAATAGATGCGATTATAGCTACAGGAAGTGACAATTCATCCCGTTATTTTGAATATTATTTTGGAAAACACCCACATATCATTCGTAAAAATAGAACTTCGGTTGCTATTCTAAATGGAAGTGAATCATTAGAAGACATACATAAACTTGCGGACGATATTTTTAGTTTCTATGGATTAGGATGTAGAAATATATCACAGCTTTTTGTTCCAGAATCATTTGAAATAAATCGCTTTTTTGAAGGCTTGATGGAGTACAAAGAAATTATTAATCATAATAAGTACGCGAATAATTTTGATTACCAACGAGCGATTTCTTTGCTCAATAAAGAAGATGTGTTGGAAAATGGGTTTGTTTTACTCAAATTTTCAGATGCGTTATTTTCTCCTTTATCCATTATCAATTGTTACCGATATTCCAATGAACTAGAAGTTAGCGAGTATTTAGAAAACAATAAAGATAAAATTCAAGTTGTTGTAGGAAAAGATTATTTACCTTTCGGAACTAGCCAACAACCTGATTTAGATGATTATGCAGATGGAGTGAATACCTTAGATTTTTTGGTGAAGATTTAATTTTTCACTCTTTCTTTTCTAAAATAATATTTTGATAAACTTTTTTGTTTAGCTTAGCAATATGTTCTATTTTGAATTTATGTTTCATTATGGAATTAGATTTCAAATTAATACAGATTGAGATATATTAACAAATTAAGAAGACTGCTTCGTCGGAAAACAGAAACCCGCATTATTGCTATCATAAGCCTTAGTTTAATGATTTTAGTGGTGATGGGCACTTTGTCATACAGCTACCTCACTGGTTTGCTGAACGAGATGATGAAAGAGGTTGAAAAAAATGAAGAAGTTGCTGTTATTAAAGATATTCAACAAGGTTTTGCGAATGTAGAATTGGCAAATGTATCTTTTAAAATTTATGACGATTCCAATTATTACAAACATTTCTCAGCAGAAATGGATATATTGAAAGGTAATGTGAATCAACTAAATGCTTTAACAAGGCCGACAGATTCAAAAGAGCTTTCTATTTATAAAAACTTGGTATTCAAGAAAATAAACTTGATGGATACCTTGATGGCGATGGAGTTGATGCCTAACTATGATAATTATTTAAAAAAATTAAAAACAGATATTTCTACTATTCCTGCTATAAAAGATAACGATAAATTTTTGGTTGGAGGAAAACGTGTTACACAAGCATATTTGACGCAATCTGGAAAAGTTTTTTCTAAAGTAAAGGAAGTGCTCGATGAGGTGAAAACCGAGCGAAAAGTTGCTTACGATAAAGTCAACAAACAACTTGTATTACTAACAGATAGCCTAAGTTTTTATTCTGCTAAAATTGCAAAAATAAAACAGTCAAAAGCTATTTCAAAAGGAGATATTGCCAACGATCGATTAGCAGTAATAAAATGGATGATTGTTCTCTTTTGTATTTTGGCTAGCTTTTTCTTAGTTGCGTTAATCTCTGTAATCGTTCGATATCTTAGAAAAAATGCGTTGTCCAATAAGATCTTAAAAATGTCGAAATTAAAAGCTGAAAATCTGGCTAATTCTAAAGAAGAGTTCTTGGCAAATATGAGTCATGAAATCAGAACGCCACTTAATGCGATTGTTGGTTTTACGAATCAGTTAGTGAAATCTAAACAAGCGCCAGAACAAGTAGATCAGATTAATATTATTAAGAAAAGTTCCGAACACCTACTGCATATTGTCAATGAAATTTTAGATTATTCGAAATTAGAAAACGGCTCTATAAAGTTAGAAAATGTTGCTTTTAATCCAACTGAAATAGCGAATGAAGTTCGCGATATGATGTACCAAAAATCATTGGATAGAGAAATTGTTTTTTCTGTTGACGTTGCGAAAAATGTTCCAAAAACGTTAATTGGAGATCCAGTTAGAATTCGTCAAATTATTCTGAATTTAGTTTCTAATGCACTCAAATTTACTGAAAATGGACATGTTGTTATCCGTTTAAAATGCAATTTGTTTATTGAGAAAAAAGTAGACCTAATCATTGAAGTAGAAGATTCTGGAATTGGAATTCCCAAAGATAAGATTGACCACATTTTTAACATGTTTGTTCAAGCAGAATCTGATACTACGCGTAAATATGGTGGAACTGGATTAGGATTAAGTATTTGTAAAAGAATTGTCGATGTATATGGCGGAACAATCGATGTTGAAAGTGAACCGAATAAAAAAACGGTTATTTCAGTTACTATTCCTCTAGAAGTTGCTGAAAAAGAAGAAAAAATTAAACGCGTTAATAATAATCTCGCTTTAGAAAAAAGTTTAAGCGGAAGAAGAATATTAATTGTTGATGATCAGGAGTTTAATAGAAAGTTGTTGAGCGTCATGTTCAAAAACTGGGATGTGAAATACACTGAGTTAGATGATGGAATTCAAGTAATTGATGAATTAGAGCAAAAGTTCTACGATTTAATTTTAATGGATATCAGAATGCCTGTAATGGATGGAATTGAAGCAACAAAATTACTTCGCAATCATTCGGATGAGAAGGTTTCAAAAACTCCTGTAATTGGTGTTACAGCTGCAATCACACCTGACGATAAAGAAGCTGGATTGCAAGCGGGAATGAATGATTTTCTGACAAAACCTTTTACAGAAGAAAAACTCTTGCGAATAATGGAAGAATACTTGCCTTTAAGTCCAAGAAAACCAAGAGAAAATTCACTTGTAAATACGTTGGATCTTTCTGGATTAATAGATATTTCTGCGGGAGACGATTCTTTTATAATCAATCTTTTAGAAGTTTATTTAGAAACTAGTGCAGATGGTTTTAATAAAATAAAAATTGCCATTAAAGAGAAAGATAAGCAGGAAATTAGAGAACAAGCTCATAAAATTTCTTCACCAAACAAATATATTGGAGCGGAGCATCTATATGAATTGCTGAAAGAACTTGAGTCAAAAGCATTAAATGATGCAAGTTGGAAGTCATTAACAGATTTGAATAAAGTAATAATGAGTGAATTTGAAGAAGTGAAGAAACAAGTAATTGAAAAACTAAACAAGCTGAAATAAAATCCGAATATGAGTACAAATTTGAAAATAGCTGTTGTAGAGGATAATGAATGGTTTAACCGATTCTTGGTGCACGTTATTGGAATGATTCAGGAATATGAAGTGAAAGGATTTTTTTCTGGGAAAGAACTAATAGAAGGAATTCAGCATTTTTCTCCCGATATTGTGACCATTGATTATCGTTTGCCCGATACTACAGGAGATATTTTGATGCAAGAAGTGAAATCTATTTTTCCAGCAACGGATGTGGTGATTATTTCTGAGCAAGACGATATTGAAGTTGCGATAGAGTTGATGCGAAAAGGAGCGAGTGATTATTTGGTGAAGTCTAAAGATATGAAAGAGTTGCTTTTTAAAACGCTCAAAAATATCGATGAAAAAAGAAGTTTAAAAACAGAAATTGTTGAGCTGAAAAAAGAAGTTCAAACGAAAAATGAATTCTCAAAACAATTGATTGGAAATTCTCCTTTATTGAAAAATGTGATTCAATTACTCGAAAAAGCAGTGAAAACAAATATTTCTGTTGTTATTAATGGAGAAACGGGAACAGGAAAGGAAGTTGTAGCAAAAGGAATTCACTATTCTTCTGGAAGAAAAGACCAAAAATTTGTTGCCGTAAATATGGCGGCTGTTCCAACAGAACTTATGGAAAGTGAATTGTTTGGATTTGAAAAAGGTGCTTTTACCAATGCTTTAAGCAGAAGAATAGGGAAGTTTGAAGAAGCGAGTGGTGGTACGCTTTTTTTAGATGAGATTGGAGAGTTAGATATGGCTCTGCAAGCAAAACTTCTGAGAGCTTTACAAGAAAAAGAAATTACACGTCTAGGAAGCAACGAGTCTGTAAAAGTAGATTGTAGAATTGTTGTTGCTACCCATCGTAACTTGCTAGAAGAAGTCCAAAAAGGAAATTTCAGAGAAGATTTATATTATCGTTTATTTGGATTAAATGTCAATTTACCTCCTTTGCGAGAGCGAGGAAATGATATTTTAATTTTAGCAAGACATTTCATACAGCTTTTTGCAAAAGAAAATGGAATGGATGCTTTGGAAATCTCGGAAAAAGCACAACAAAAGTTATTGAATTACTCTTGGCCAGGAAATGTACGCGAACTTAAATCTATCATGGATTTGAGTATGGTTTTGTGCGAAGGACAACATATTTTACCAGAACATATCGTATTACAAGAAAATCAATCTTTTCAATCTTTACTGCAAAAAGAAATGAGTTTGAGAGAATATAATTTAAAGATTCTGCAGTTTTTTCTAGATAAATATAACAATGATGTAACAAAAGTGGCTAAAAAATTGGATCTAGGAAGAACAACTATATATAGAATGTTGAAAGAAGTAGAATAATAATTTTGTGTTAAAAAAATCATTTTAACTTGAAAAGCTTGAATTTTAAGCCAAATAAAGTTGAATTGCAATGAAGAAATAAGACCTGTTTTTTATGCTTATTTGTTTTTCGCAATTATTTAAAGTTATTTTGCACTTCAAAATAGGTATCGTTTTTAACGAATAGAATAAAGGAACAATTATAATGGCAAAGAATTTAGTAATCGTTGAGTCCCCCGCAAAGGCAAAAACCATAGAAGGTTATTTAGGTAAAGATTTTACAGTAAAATCCAGTTATGGTCATGTTAGGGATTTAGTTAAGAAAGGCGAAGCCATTGATGTTGCGAATGATTTTAAACCTAATTATGAAGTCTCTTCTGATAAAAAGGCACTCGTTAGCGAACTGAAAAAATTATCGAAAGAAGCAGATATTGTGTGGCTAGCGACGGATGAGGACCGAGAAGGAGAAGCTATTTCTTGGCATCTTTTCGAAACCTTGGGTTTAAAAAAAGAGAATACAAAACGCATTACTTTTCATGAGATTACTAAATCGGCGATTACAAAAGCGATTGAAAATCCAAGAGATATTGATGATAAATTAGTAGATGCTCAACAAGCACGAAGAGTTTTAGATAGATTAGTTGGTTTTGAGCTTTCTCCTGTTTTATGGAAAAAAGTTAGACCTTCATTGTCTGCTGGACGTGTGCAATCGGTTGCTGTTCGCTTAATTGTTGAGCGCGAAAGAGAGATTCAACATTTTAATTCAGAAGGTTTTTATAAAATTAATGGACAATTTTCTAAAGGAAAAGACCATCTGAAAGCTGATTTGATGCATAACCTTGGAACTTTAGAAGAATCTAAACAATTCCTTGAGTCATGTAAAGGTGTTGATTTTAACGTATTGGATGTACAAACAAAACCAGCAAAAAAACAACCATCTGCTCCATTTACAACTTCAACCTTACAACAAGAAGCTTCTTTAAAGCTTGGATTTTCTGTTAGTAGAACCATGCAGGTAGCGCAAAGATTATATGAAGCTGGAAACATTACTTATATGAGAACGGATAGTGTAAACTTATCTGATCAAGCTATTGATAATGCAAAAAAAGAAATTGTTTCCGCTTATGGAAAAGAATATAGCGAAGTAAGAAGATTTAAAACTAAATCTGCAAGTGCACAAGAAGCGCATGAGGCGATTCGTCCAACAGAATTTTCTCAACACAGTATTTCTGGAGAAAGAGATCAAGAACGTTTATATGATTTAATTTGGAAACGTTCAATCGCTTCTCAAATGAGCGAAGCTGAATTAGAAAGAACAACTATAAAAATTGGAAATGAGAAACTGAAAGATGTTTTTCAAGCAAAAGGAGAAGTCATCAAATTTGATGGATTTTTAAAAGTGTATTTAGAATCTTCTATTGATGAAGATGAAGAAGACGAGGATTCAGGAATTTTGCCAGCAGTAAATGTGGGTGATAAACTCGATGTTAATCTAATTACAGCAGTTCAACGTTTTACAAGACCACCAGCAAGATACGTAGAAGCTTCTTTAGTGAAGAAACTAGAAGAATTAGGTATTGGTCGTCCGTCAACGTATGCTCCAACTATTTCAACGATCCAAAAAAGAGGATATGTAGAAAAAACAGAACGTGAAGGCGAAGAACGTGCGTATGATTTTCTTTCGTTAAAAGGAAGTGATATTAAAGTAGAGAAGAAAACGGAGATTACTGGTCGCGAAAAAAATAAATTATTCCCAAGTGATATTGGAATTGTTGTAAATGACTTCTTAGTGGAACATTTTGATACTATTATGGATTATCATTTTACAGCTGATGTTGAAAAACAATTTGACGATATCGCAAATGGATTGATTAGCTGGACAAAAATGCTAAAAACATTTTACGATCCATTCCATAAAGTAGTTGAAGATACACTCGAACATTCAGAAAGAGCTTCTGGTGAAAGAGAAATAGGTATAGATCCAACTTCAGGTAAACCCATCATCGCACGTATAGGTCGTTTTGGACCAATGATTCAAATTGGAGCACAAGATGATGAGGAAAAACCACGTTTCGCTTCACTTAGAGCAAATCAAAGTATCAATACAATAACTTTAGCCGAAGCATTAGATTTATTCAAGCTACCTAGAATTGTTGGTGAATTTGAAGGAAAAGATATGAAAGTGGCAGTTGGGAGATTTGGACCTTATATTCAACATGCTGGAGTGTTTACTTCCTTAGGTAAAGAAGATGATCCGCTTAGTGTAACAAAAGAACGTGTTATTGAGCTTATTCAAGCAAAAAGAGTAGCAGACGCTGCAAAATTAATAAAAGAATTTCCTGAAGACGAGACGATGTTCTTGTTGAATGGACGTTGGGGCGCTTATTTGAAAATAGGAAAAGATAATTTTAAATTACCTAAAGATATTGTTGTAGAAGATTTGACCTATGCCCAATGCATAGATATTTCAAATAATCAACCTACTTCTAAAAAGAAAGTTCCAGCTAAAAAAACATCTGCAAAAGCAGCTAGTCCAAAAAAACCAGCAGCTAAAAAGCCAGCTGCTAAGAAACCCGCTGCTAAAAAGAAAAAGTAAGTTCATTAAGCTGATATAACCTATGAAAGACATCTCTATTTACTTTGAAGCAGTACAATTTAATCCAAAAGAGAAAGATGAACTTTTTATTGGTGGAAAGATTGTTGTGAACAATGGAACTTTTCCTTCCTTAAATAAAGGAGATATAGCTTTACTATATGTTCCTGAGTTTAGAGGAGATAAGTCAATTCAGATAGAACTTAAAAAAAGAAGAGATTCATTTCGATATTATCTTTCAAAATTATTTCCAGGAGGCAATTGGAATAGTACGATTGTTGATTTAGGAAATATACTACCAGGAGAAACAATAAACGATACTTACTTTGCTCTATCGAACGTTTTGGAAGAATTAATAAAGCAAGAAATTATTCCAGTTATAATAGGAGGGAGTCAAGACCTCACATTTGCTCAATACAAAGCGTATGCACAACTCGAGCAAACTGTTAACATGGTTACGATAGATTCCTCATTTGATTTAGGAGGAGAAGATATTCCAGTTAGTGCGAATTCTTTTTTAACACCTATATTAATGAATGAACCTTGTTACCTATTTAATTATAGTAATATAGGATATCAAACCTACTTTGTAAAAAATGAAGAGCTTCAATTGTTTGAGAAGTTGTATTTTGATGTATGTAGATTAGGAACGTTTAATCAAGATTTCAAATTAGCTGAACCATTTCTACGAAATTGTGATATGTTGAGTATGGATCTCAGTTCTATTCGTTCAAGTGATTTTCCTTCAATGCATTTTAATTCACCTAATGGCTTTTATGGAGAACAAGCATGTCAAATTGCACGTTATGCTGGAATGAGTGATAAGCTTACTTCATTTGGTATCTATAATTTATTTCCGGAAGAAAATGCAACACCTTCGGCAGATCATCTATTGGCTCAAATCATTTGGTATCTTATAGATGGCATAAACAATAGAAAAGGAGATTTCCCTATAGGAAGTAAATCAACTTATATTAAATACAGAGTATCGCTACAAGATTTTAAAGATGAAATTATATTTTATAAAAGCGATCGCTCAGATAGATGGTGGATGGAAGTTCCATACCCATCACAGCCTAAAATGAAATATGAAAGACACCATTTAGTTCCGTGCAATTATGAAGACTATCAGAAGGCTATGCAAAATGATGTTCCTGATCTTTGGTGGAAAACATACCAAAAGCTATGTTAATAGTATTTTCAAAAAATAACATATCGTTAATTATGTTGTGGAATTTTTTAAACTTTTTTACAAAAAATTTCATTTTCTAATAATAATATGTATTTTAGTCCCCATTATTGAGGGTGAAGTTCGCTTTAAATAAAGAATAATACCTAATACAACGGTAGTTTATGAGAAAAAATTTACTTGTTACAATTTTGCTAGTAGGCGCGTCAATCTTCGGATTACATGCTCAACAAGACATGTTAATGACTCATTTTATGTATAATAAAATGGGAATTAATCCAGGTGCTACTGGTATTGAAGAGGGGATTTGTGGAACGCTCATTTATCGAAATCAATGGGATAAATTTAATGGAGCTCCAAATTCAGTTGTGTTTAATGCGGAAGCTAATTTAGACAGATACATTAATAGTGGTGTTGGTATTAACTTCTATAATGATGCAATTGGGTTTAATCGTCAAAACAATTTGTTAATTAATTATTCATACCATTTGAATATTCCTAATGCAGGAGTTCTTGGTATGGGAGTTGGTGTTGGCTTTACTAATTTGGCAATCTCTCCTAAATGGGTGACGCCAGATAATAATCCAAATGATCCATATTTGCCTTCTAATTATAGTGGTATTAATTTAGATTTAGATTTTGGTCTTTATTGGAAAGGACGTCAAAACTATTATGTAGGTTTGTCTACAACACACTTATCTCAATCCGATATTAAAAACAAAGGAAATAATTTGATTAGTTTTAATACAAGACGTCACTACTATATCATGGGTGGTAAAAGATTTAACGGACTGTTTGGTAGAAGTCGTGAATTTGATTTAGATTTGAATGCTATTGTTCGTACAGATTTAGTAAAAGTGTCTTTTGATGTTGGTGCTAGAATTTTTTGGAAAAATTTAATCTATGGTGGTTTATTGTATCGTTACAGTGATGCAGTTGCTATTATGGCAGGTCTTAGAATGGATGGTAATAATGTAGCTGGATTGGCAAAAATGCCAGGTTATTTTACAATCGGTTATTCGTATGATATTACTACTAATAAGCTAGCTTCAATCTCAAAAGGTTCTCATGAGATTCTTTTGAAATATTGTTATATGATTCCGCCACCGCCGGTTCATAAAGCGAAAAATGTTCGTTGGTTGTAAAAAAAAGTTAAAAAATTTGTAACCATAATGGTTAAAGTTCCGTTATAGACATCTACAATTGATCCTGTAGAAGATAAATTGTCTGGAATTAAAAATGAGGTAGGATGAAAAAACTGATGTTTTTAAGTATAGTGGGTGTGATGATGGCTTCTTGTAGTACAAGAACAGGTCAGCTGACAGGTGTTCTTGGAAGAACGCCTTATCACCCTGAGATTCCACTAGGTATGGTTTACATACCAGGAGGAGGTTTTAATATGGGTCAAAGTGACCAGGATGTACCTTTTTTACATCAAACACGTTCGAAAACGGTTTCGATTCAGGCTTTCTATATGGATCAAACTGAAATCACAAATAATGAGTACCGTCAATTTGTTTATTGGGTAAGAGATTCTATCGCTCGCGATAAAATCTATGAAACAATGGAAGATGATGAGGCTTCTAGTGATTGGGTTAATTATCAAGATGAGTATTTTGATGAAGGAGCTCTTGAATATGTTGAGTTTGATGCATCTGACCGTGCTTTAAATAGAGAGATATTTAATCTTAACTGGGATAGAAAATTAGATTATTCTGATCCAGATGTAGTTCCATTGTTAGCTGATATGTATTATCCAACCAATGAGCGTTTTTACAAAAGACGTGAGTTTGATACACGTAAACTACGTTTCCGCTACTATTGGATTGATTTAGTTGAAGCTGCTAAAAGAGGTCGTGTTAATATCGTAACAAATGGTTATGATAAAGACGGAAACAAATTAGCTGAAGAACACCGTCAATTATCTAGTCCTCCAAATGCTTTTACAGAAGAGCCTTCAGGAATGGATGCAGATTTCGGATTCTTTAATAAAAAAGGACAAAATAATGCAATTCGCGGGCATGCTAACCGTCAACGATTCATTATCAACGAAATTATAAATGTTTATCCAGATACATTAGTTTGGGTGCGTGATTTTACATATTCATTCCACGATCCAATGACTAACATGTATTTCTGGCATAATGCGTATGATAATTATCCAATTGTTGGTATTACATGGGTACAAGCAAAAGCATTTAGTGTTTGGCGTTCACAACTATTAAATAACTGGTTAACTTCAATGGGGGAATTATACGTAAATGATTTCCGTCTTCCAACTGAAGCTGAATGGGAAAGAGCTTCTCGTGGTGATTTAGATTTATCTCCATATCCTTGGGGAGGTCCATATATCAGAAATGAGTCGGGTTGTTTCTTAGGTAACTTTAAACCAATGAGAGGTCGTTATTTTGATGATGGTGGTTTCCATACGGTTAAAGCATTCTCTTATAACCCAAATAACTATGGTTTATATTGTATGGCAGGTAACGTTGCAGAATGGTGTGAAACAGCTTATGATGAGTCAATGTATGAGTTCTCTCATGATTTGAATACTGAGTTTCGTTATGATGCAATGGATTGGGACACTCCTTCTATGAAACGTAAAGTAATTAGAGGTGGTTCTTGGAAAGATATAGGATATTACCTGCAAACAGGTACGAGAACTTATGAATATCAAGATACAGCTAAATCGTATATTGGATTTAGAAACGTAATGACTCACTTAGGTCGTGGAGGTAAAGATTTCTCTAAAGAAGGTGGAGAAGAAGTAAAAAGCGACATTGAGTTAAAATAAACAAGTAAGCAATCAATAACTAAATAAACAAGTTAAATTTAAAAACCAAAAACAAGGAAAATTATGAAACCAGGAAGTAAAGCATGGAAAAATTTTATGGCGAAATTGTACGGTATTGGTGCAGCAGTCGTAATTGTAGGGGCGTTGTTTAAAATTCAACATTACCCAGGAGCTAGTTTAATGTTAATTATTGGTCTTAGTACAGAGGCCGTGATTTTTACCTTTTCTGCATTTGAACCAATCCACGAAGATCCAGACTGGACATTGGTTTATCCAGAATTAGCATTTACATCAGATGAATTTGATCACGATGCACTTCCAACTTCTCGTGGAGGTAAAGGTGGTTCAGGTGTTACAGCTGAATTTGATAAACTTCTCGAAGAAGCGAAAATTGATAGTGCCCTACTTGAAAGATTAGGCGATGGAATGAGAACATTAAGTGACAATGCTGCTCAATTAAAAGGTGTAACTACTGCAGCAGCTGCTACAGATGGTTATGTTGAAAGTCTATCTGCTGCCGCTGTTCAAGTACAAAAATTATCTGAATCTTACGAAAGAGCATCTACATCAGTTTTAGGACTTACTTCTTCTGCTCAAGAAGGAGAATCATTTGGAGAACAAATGCAAAAAGTTTCTAAAAACTTGTCAGCTCTTAATAATGTGTATGAATTACAATTAAAAGGTTCTTCTCAACATCTTGAAGCTACAGAAAAATTCCAATCGAAAGTTACTGAAATGATGCAAAATCTTTCTGACTCAGTTGAGGATACTAAAATGTACAAAGAAAACATGTCTATGTTAAGCAAAAACTTAACGAGCTTAAACCAAGTTTATGGCAACATGTTAAAAGCTATGACGATTACACGCGATTAGTCTTTTTGACTTAATCGATGTAATTTTTTTAACTAATTATTTAATATTTAAAAAAGTTAATTAATCATGGCAGGTGGAAAAGAAACCCCAAGACAGAAGATGATTGGTATGATGTACTTAGTACTTACCGCACTTCTAGCTTTAAATGTATCGAAGGAAATTCTTCAAGCGTTTGTTACGATGGACAAGAATACACAAACTTCGAATAGATCTCAATATCAACGTGGTGCTACTGCTAAATCAGAGTTGCAAAGTATCGCAAGTGATAATTCTGAACCTGAGCGCCAAAAAATTGCTGCTCAGTGGATGTTAGTAGTAGATAAAATTGACAATGAAACTGCAAAAAGAATCAAGATGATCGATGATTTGAAAATCGAAATTCTTGAGCATTGTGGTGAAGATGTTAATGCTATTATTGTAGATAAAGGAGATCCTAAAAACCCTATTAGTCCAAAAGTGTTTGATTTGGATAAAGTTGCTGGTATGGATAAATATGATGCACCTATGCACCTTATGATTGGAGATGATATCAAAAACATTAAGGGAAAAGGAGTTGATTTATGGAACTCTCTAAAAAGTTATACTACTACTTTAACGGAGATTCTTGCTAACTATAAAGAAGGAGATGAAGCAGATGCTAAAACTTATAAGTATAAGGCTCCAACTATTGGTAACTTAAAAGCTGGTGAAGAGGCAAAAGAAATTAAAGAAATCCTTGAAAAGTCTTTTAATGATAAAAACAATTCTGTGCAACCAGATGATAAATCTGCAATTAAAGAGATTTACGGTATTTTAGCTAAAGATGAATTAGTTGATATGAAAGAAACAAAAGATGTTCCATGGATGGGACGTGCTTTCGATCATACTCCTGTTGTAGCTGCTATTGCTCTTTTATCTTCTATGCAAAATGAGGTGCTTAATGCTCGTGCTATCGCTGTTACGCAAGTTCGTCTCCGTGTTGGTGGTGGTCAATACAGCTTTAACCAAATTATGCCATTAGCTTATGGACCTGAGTTCGTTAATCAAGGTGATTCTGTCACTATTGAAGTTTTAATGGCCGCGTATGACTCATACAAAACTCCTAGAGTATCTGTTGCTTTAAATGATACACTTGCTAAAGGTGAATTCCTAAAAGACAAAGATTATTCTAATGGTAAAGGTTATGTTCGTTTTAAAGCGGGTGCAACTGGATCTATGATTTATAGTGGAATGGTTGGTATTCAGAATAAATCAGGTGTTTGGAAAGACAGAAGATGGAAAAAAGTAATACAAGTTATCAAACCTTCAGGAACTGTTTCTCTTCCAGAGATGAACGTGCTTTATAGAGGATATGACAATATTGTACAAGGTGGAGCAACTGGTTTCCCTTCATTCAGTCTTTCTGGTGGTGGAAACGTTAGTTTATCGCAATCAGGAGATCATTATGTAGCCAAACCAGGAAGTGGTAGAACTGCTAATATCTCTGTTATTGGTAAAAGTGCTAATGGAAAAACAACTCCTCTTGGTAATTTTGAGTTCCGTGTAAAGAATATGCCTAAAGCAGATTTATATTTAGGTGCTCTTGGCCCAGATGTTGATGCACCTGCAGGAACAATTAAAGCTCAAAGTAAATTGTTTGCAAGATATGGTGATGAGATTGCTTTGAAAGCAACATTTAATGTTGTTTCATGGACTTTAACAATCTCAGGAGCTCCTCAACCAGTTACTGGTAGTGGAAGTACACTTTCTCCTCAAGCAATGTCATATTTAAGACAAGTTCGTTCAGGAACAATGGTTAATGTTACTGCATTTTATACAGAACCAAGTGGTAAGCGTATAAAGAAAGTAGGAGCGTGGACTGTTAAATAGTCATTAAAATTAAAAGTTATGAAACGTTTAATTGCAAGTGTGTTATCGATAGTATGTGTAGGAGCTGTTTCTGCGCAGAACGAAAGTTATGGTGGACCGATTAATAATCCTTCTCCTAACGTAATCGATGGGGTTGTTATACAACAACATATTCCTACCAAAAGATTAATTCCTTACGAATTCGTAAGAGAGGCAGATATGGTATGGAGTAAAAGGATTTGGAGAGCGATTGACCTTCGTGAGAAAATTAATATTCCTTTGTATTATCCTTTTGATGATCATTCAGAAGACAGAGGTTGGACTAAGAACGCTACGCGTTGGAGCCTTTGGACAGTATTTGCTACGCATATATTGAATGGAGACTTAACCTTGTACCGTACTGAAAATCCAAATGACTTTCAACAAAGAGATGGAGATTCATTTAAATATCCATTAGCTCCTCCTCCAGGAAAAAACTACTATACTGATTCTTTGTTCGGACACGATTTATTTTATCGTTTAGGACATGATGGAGTAGAAAGTGATGTTGCTTTGGTTAATACTTGGGGAGAAGATTCATTGGATTTCAATGGAAACCCTGTTTATCCTCCTGTGGATAAAATATGGTACAATTCAACTGATATAGTTCAATATCGTTTAAAAGAAGATTGGTTCTTCGATAAAGAACGTTCTGTATTAGATGTACGTATTATGGGTATTTCTCCTGTTGTTTATGAAAAAAATCCTAGCGGAGCAATCACAGGGTTCAAAGAACTTTTCTGGTTGTATTTCCCGGCTTGTCGTTTTGTTATGAATAACTACTTTGTTTACAATGACAAAAATGATTCTCAATGGATGTCCTTTGATGACTTGTTTTGGAAACGTCAATTCAATAGTACTATTATTAAACAAAGCAATACATACGATCGAACTGTTGAAACATACAAGATGGGTGTAGACGCTTTAATGGAGTCTAATCGTATTACTGAAGAAATTCGTATTATCGAACACGACGTCTGGAGTTTATAATATTTTTCATATCTATTATGAAACCCTGGCTTTTTAGTCAGGGTTTTTTTGTTTCTTTGCATTTTTATTTTTATCGATGATTAATTTACAACAGTTAGGCGTATTTCTTCCACAAGGTTATCTTTTTAAAAATGTTAGTTTACAGATCAATACCAATGATAGAATTGGTTTAGTTGGTAAAAATGGTGCAGGTAAATCTACCATGATGAAACTATTGGCAGGTTGGAGTAAACCTTCCGAAGGAGCAATTCACAAACCAAAAGACCTAACAGTTGGTTTTTTAACACAGGATATTGAAATAAATTCAGAGCAATCTGTATTTGATTTCTTGAAGTTTTCTAATCTTACGTTGAATGCGATCAATGAAAAGCTAGATCATATTAATCATGAATTAGTTGTTCGCGAAGATTATGAGAGTGATAGCTACTTGAGTTTATTAGATGATTTAGCCTTAGCAAATGACCAATTGAAACTAGAAGACGGTTATCAATGGGAAGAAAAAATCATGGCTGCTCTTACTGGACTTGGATTTAGTAATGAAGATATGGATAAACCATTGAATCAATTTTCTGGAGGTTGGAAAATGAGAGGTGAATTAGCGCGTATTCTTGTGAATAATCCAGATGTGCTTTTATTAGATGAGCCTACGAATCACTTGGATATTATCTCTATCTTTTGGTTAGAAGAATATTTAAAGACTTTTCCTGGAGCAATTATCGTTATTTCTCATGATAGATTATTTCTTGATAATGTTACAAAGAGAACTTTAGAGATATCTGGAGGTTCAGTATATGATTTTCCTTATGCTTATTCAAAATACAAAGAAGTTAGGGTAGAAGAATTAGAAAGGCTCTCTGACGCTCAAAAAAATCAAGAAAAAGAAATTAAACGTACAGAGGAATTGATCGAAAAATTCCGTGCAAAAAAGAACAAAGCTTCTTTTGCTCAAAGTTTAATTAAAAAACTAGATAAGACAGAACGTATTGTTGTTGAAAAGGATAATGTATCTAAAATGCGTATTCGTTTCCCATTGAGCAATCAACCAGGTAAATGGGTTCTGGAGTTGGATCAAATGGGTAAAACCTATGGAGAGAAAGAGCTCTTTAAAAATATTTCGATAACTGTTGGTAGAGGTGAAAAAATTGCTCTTTTAGGTCCAAATGGTGTAGGTAAGTCAACTTTGTTGAAGTTGATTATGAAAGATATTGAAGGAGAAGGAGTTGTGAAGTACGGACACAATGTGCATATTTCTTATTTTGCTCAAAATCAAGCAGAAAAATTAGAAAAAACCAAAACAGTTTTTGAAACGGTTGACGATATAGCTGTTGGTGATGTAAGAAAAGACTTACGCAGTCTATTAGGTGCGTTTTTATTTAGCGGAGAAGATATCGACAAACAAGTCGGAGTTCTTTCGGGAGGAGAGCGTACACGTCTTGCTTTATGCCAATTATTATTGAGTCCATCTAATTTAATTATTTTAGATGAGCCAACAAATCACTTGGATATTCAAAGTAAAGAAGTATTGAAAGATGCTTTGAAAAATTATGAAGGTACATTTATCGTTGTTTCTCATGATAGAGAGTTTTTGGATGGGTTAACAAATCGTATTTGGGATATCGATAATAAGAGTTTAAAGATTCACCACGATGGAGTAAAAGATTATTTGAGAGAAAAAACGCTTAAAGAAGATTCTCCAAAAACACTTAAAAATAAGCCAGAGAAAAAAGAAACTCCACAACCAAAATCGGTTTCTCCAGAGCAGGACAAAGAACAAAAAAAGCTTATCAATCGCTTGAAAAATCAAATTGAGAAATTAGAACAAGAAATTTCCGCTTTGGAAGATGAACAAAAATTATTAGAACTTAAAATGAGTGAAATTGATTATTCAAAAGAAGTTGAAGCAAATCAATTAATTCAAACATTTGAAAGTCAAAAGAAAAAATATGATTTAACGATGAAAGATTGGGAAACGAAAGTAGAGGAGTTAGAGCAACTTTCTACTTCAGTTTAAGTTGACCATAGAAAAATGTTTCTTCGGAAACTAACTGTCCTTTTTCGTCATATATTTTTCGAACACCGTGCTGTAGGTTTTCTTTAAAGCTTCCTTCTTCTTGTATTTTTCCTGAAGGGAAATAGATGGTGTAAGGACCATCATTTTTTCCATCTACAATGATACGTTTGGTTTTTAATTGTCCACCAGGGTAATATGCTTCGCATTTACCTGTATATCCAACTTCTCGATCTGTTTGATAAAAATGATTGTATAAATCGTCGTAACTCAATAAATCACAGTCACATTCTGCTTTTTTTGGCGAACTATTCGTGCAACTTGAAAAAATCAAGATAAAACACAACAAATATGGGATGTTAATTTTCACTGCTCAAATTTAACTAAATTTAACTAAATTGAGTTGGTGAAATCTATTTTAATAGCTTAGATTTGTAATAGGTTTAGTTGTAAAAGGTAGGTTAGGTTAGGGAAGAGAGATAAACGCTAGTTTGTCTCTCTTTTCATTTTTAGATAATTATCTTTGTTAAAAAATACTTTTTATGAAAAAATGGATCCTTTTTCTTTCAATTATTAGTTTGAGTACGGTCGTTTTAGCAGAACAAACTACAAAAGTATCTTCGGATGAACTTCTGTCGATGTATCGCACATGGGTGAAAGCTTTACTATTTATTGTTGTAGTATTAGGTGTTGCCTTACTTGTTATTGGATTGAAATATGTTAAATTGAAACAAAATCAACAAGATTTACCTAATCAAGGTAAGAAATAAATAGTTGGTTGGTTTTTATTTTTAACTAAATAATCAATACCTTGCAACATATTAAATAATACATAAACCATGAAAAAATTAGCATTATATATTTCAGTAGGTTGCATCATTGCAGCTTGTAGTCCAAGTTTTATTATTCCAACGCAGGCAGACGCAGACAGAGTTCAAACACAATTTCCTGGAGCAACGGTTGCATCTTTATCAGAAGGAAAAACATTGATGGAAAACAATTGTGCAAAATGCCATCATTTAGTAAAACCAAAAAGTAGAACTGAAGCAGAATGGAATCATATCGTTCCAATCATGGCAAAAAAAGCAAAATTAAGTTCAGAAGAGGAAACGAAAGTCCTTCAATATATTCTTACTTCAAAACCAGTTAAGAAATAAGCTAGCCCTTTATAATTTTTCGGATAGTAAGTCCGATAATTTTTAAATCGTGTCCAAGAGACGGATTTTGCAGGTATTTCTTGTTTAACGCTAGTTTCTCGGGCATGATTGTTTTTATATAGGTCGCTCTCGGGTTTTCTGATAAACCCAATAATTCATTTTCCTTATAATATTCTAAAGACGCATAGTCGGTAATTCCAGGTTTTACATTTAAGATTGTTTTTTGCTCTTCCGTATATAAATCCACATATTCTTGAACTTCTGGACGAGGACCAACAACTGACATTTGCCCCAATAGTACATTAATAAACTGAGGAAACTCATCGAGTTTAGTCTTGCGTAAGAAATAGCCAACTTTCGTAATACGATTATCTTTCATTCCCACAGTTAGTTTACCATGTTTATCAGCATCTATTCGCATAGTTCTGAATTTCAATAGGTAAAAGGGGATTCCATTTTTTCCTACACGTTCTTGTCTATAAAAGATAGTTCCAAAATCGTTTAAAAAGATGAGAAGTCCAATTAAAATCCCAAAAGGAAGAAAAAAGAGCAAAATAAAAAATGAGAACAGAATATCAAATAATCGTTTCATGAACTATAGTTACATCACCTTTTTTACAGCATCTTTTACTGCTTTTATGATAGTTTTGATATTATCATCGGTTAAATCATAATAAACAGGAAGCGTAATTTCATTGGAGTATTTATTCCAAGCTTCTGGATAATCTTCCATTTTATACCCTAAATCTTTATAAGCTGTCAATAATGGAAGTGGTTGAAAATGAACATTTACAGAAACATCAGCATCAAAGATATGTTTCATAATTTCATTGCGCTGTGCTTCAGTTGCATCTTTTACTCTTAACAAGTATAAATGATAAGAGCCTTCGCATTCTTTTGTTTTATGAATTGGACGAATAGCCCAACTTTCATTTTCAAAACCTTTATCGTATAAAACGAAAATCGCTTTTCGTTTTACCATGCTATCATTGTCGTAACGATCCAGCTCAATTAATCCCATTGCAGCTTGAATATCAGTCATGTTACATTTATATCCAGGTTCAAGAACATCGTATTGCCAGTTGCCTTTTTGAGTTTTAGCAAGTGCATCTTTCGATTGACCGTGAAGAATTTTAATACAAATCTCTTTGTAAATCTCCTCGTTATCAAATGGAGCAGGTAAGTTTAAACAAATTGCTCCACCTTCTGCAGTAGAAAGATTTTTAACTGCGTGAAAAGAAAATACAGAAATATCTGCCAAAGCTCCAGCCATTTTGCCTTTGTATTTTGCTCCAAAACTATGCGCAGCATCCGAAAGAACCGCTATTCGACCTAATTTTTTCTGAACTTCAGTTCTTGGTTGAAAATGCGCTTTGTTTTTTGGCGAATTAACAATCGAATATATGGTGTCATAATCACATGGATATCCTGAGATATCAACGCCCATTATAGCTTTTGTTTTATCGGTAATTGCTTTTTCTATAGCAGTTGTGTCGATGTTAAAATCTTCTTTGTTGATATCAACCATTACTGGCGTAGCTCCGCAATGAAGAATAATATTTGCACTTGCGCAATAAGTGTATGCAGGAATAATCACTTCATCTCCTTCTTGAATTCCTAACCAACGAAGCATAACTTCCATTCCATTTGTCCAAGAATTAACACAAACAGTGTTATTTACGCCGCAATAAGCAGAAATTCTTTTTTCAAATTCTTTGGTTCTTGGGCCTGTTGTAATCCATCCGCTTCTTAAAGCATCGGTAACAGCATCAATTATTAACTGGTCAATTCTAGGAGGAGAAAATGGAATCATATTTCAATTTGTTTGTGCAAATGTAAATGATATCTTAAACATATATTAATTTAACAATAACAATTTGTCGATTAATACAGTAAAATAAAATTCTAAGCGTTGTTATTGAATTGTTTATCTATGATTTAGGGTTAAATGACTTCTTTTTTTAGGTTTCGGTCTTTTTTATTGCTAGTTTAAGACGCGAATAGTATATTTCTCAAAACAATGTCGTACCTTTGCACCCAATTTTAATAATTTATATGACTTTTAATCAATTAGGGTTAAGGGACGAAGTAGTTAAAGCACTCGATGAGTTGAACTTCACAGTCCCTACACCTATTCAAGAAAAAGCCATTCCACATCTTTTGTCCGGTACGAGTGATTTTGTGGGGTTGGCTCAAACGGGAACTGGGAAAACGGCAGCATTCGGCTTGCCTCTTTTAAGTGTTATCGACTGGGGAAATAAGATTCCACAGGGAGTAATCATCTGTCCGACACGTGAATTGTGTCTTCAAATTACGAAGGATTTACAGAATTTTGCTAAATTCTTAAATCCTGAAGCAATTGTAGCTGTATATGGTGGCGCGGATATCCGACGTCAAATGACTCAAATTAAAAAAGGAGCGAACATTATTGTAGCAACTCCGGGTCGTTTAATGGATTTAATCAATCGTAGAGCGATGGATTTAAGTAAAATCGACGTAGTCGTTTTAGACGAAGCCGATGAAATGCTTAACATGGGGTTCAAAGAAGATATCGATTCGATTCTTCAACAAACGCCAGAGCATAAAAATGTTTGGTTGTTTTCTGCAACTATGCCTGCTGAAGTAGCGCGTATTGCGAAAACTTACATGGAAGATCCTTTGGAGGTTTCCATTGGACACAAAAACCAAAGTAACGAGAACATTTCTCATGTTTATTATACTGTAAAAGAAAGAGATCGTTATTTGGCGCTAAAACGTCTTATCGATTTAAATCCTGATATTTTTGGACTAGTTTTTTGTAGAACACGTCGCGAAACGCAAGAAGTTGCTGAGAAATTAGCAAAAGAACGTTATAGCGCAGAACCATTACACGGAGATTTATCTCAAGCACAACGCGATAGAGTAATGGATCGTTTTAGAAGAAAAGATTTGCAATTGCTTGTTGCTACAGATGTTGCAGCACGTGGAATTGATGTTGATGACATTTCACACGTTATCAATTACAATCTTCCTGACGATATAGAAAATTATACTCACCGAAGTGGGCGTACAGCTCGTGCAGGTAAAAAAGGATTCTCTTTTGTATTGATTAATCCAAAGGAAAAATTCAAAATAAAAGCAATTGAAAAACAAATGCGTACATCTTTTGCAGAAGGAAATATTCCTACTCCAGAAGAAGTTTGCCAAATTCAATTAAACTCGCTTGTAAATAAAGTAAAAGAGACTAAAATTCGCGAAGAACAAATGGCAGGTTTTATGCCAGGAATTTACGAAATGTTTGCTGATCTTTCAAAAGAAGAAGTGATTCAAAAATTCGTTAGTTCTGAGTTTAATCGCTTTCTTGAATTTTACCAAAACGCACGTGATTTGAATTCATCTTCAAGTGGAAATGAAAGAGAATCTAGCAGAGGAGAAAGAATGGACGATACTAACTCACAACGTTATTTCGTTAATTTGGGTAAAAAAGATGGTTTAAATGCAGGTGGATTGTTGCGCGTAATTTGTGATAACACAGGTTTGGAATCTAGAGACATAGGAAAAATCGATATCTTAGATGCATTTGCATTCTTTGAAACGCGTCCTGAAGTTGCTGAAGACTTATTAAATTCCATCAAAGGAGCTGAATACGAAGGAAAAAACTTTGTTGTCGAATTGACAAAAGAGAAACGTTCTGGAGGAAGAGGTAGATCTGGAGACGGATTTAAAAGTGATGGTTTCAAAGGCTTTAAAGGCGGAGGTGATCGTAGAAAATCATCATCTTATTCAGAAGGTGGTGGAGATAGAGGTTCTAGAAGTTACGGTGGCGGTGAGAAAAAATCTTACGGCGGTGGCGGTGAAAAAAGATCATACGGCGGCGATAGAGGTTCTAAAAGCTACGGAGGAAACTCTGGTGGCGGAGGTGGCTTCAGAGGTCGTGGTGGTTCTTCTTCATCAAGAGGAAAAGATAATTCAGTATCAAAGTCATATTAAGTTAATCAATGGAAATTAGAAATATTGCGATTATCGCACACGTTGACCACGGTAAAACTACCTTGGTAGATAGAATGATTGAATCAGGAAGTGATTTCGATAAAAGAGAAAGCACAGGTGAATTAATGATGGACAGTAATGATTTGGAGAGAGAACGTGGAATTACCATCGTTTCCAAAAACGTTTCTGTAGCCTACAAAGGTTCAAAAATCAACATTATTGACACTCCAGGTCACGCCGATTTCGGTGGTGAAGTTGAGCGTGTATTAAATATGGCTGATGGTGTTTGTTTGTTAGTGGATGCTTTTGAAGGTCCTATGCCACAAACACGTTTTGTATTGCAAAAAGCACTTCAATTAGGTTTGAGACCACTTGTTGTAATCAATAAAGTAGATAAAGACAATTGTACGCCAGAAGAAGTGCACGAGAAAGTTTTTGACTTAATGTTTGAATTGGATGCAACAGAAGAACAACTTGATTTTGCAACTATTTATGGTTCTGCAAAAAATGGTTGGATGTCTGATGATTTCAAAAAACCAACAGATTCAATTACTCCTTTATTGGATAAAATTCTTGAATACTTTCCACCAGTAAAAATTGAAGAAGGTAATACTCAAATGTTGATTACTTCTCTTGATTTTTCTGCTTATGTTGGACGTATCGCTATCGGTCGTTTGAAAAGAGGAGAATTGAAAGAAGGAATGCCAATCATTTTAGTAAAAAGTGATGGAAAGCAAGAGAAACACCGAATCAAAGAAGTATTTGTTTTTGAAGGAATTGAACGTAAGAAAGTAACTTCTGTTCAAGCTGGAGATTTATGTGCTGTAACTGGACTTGAAGGCTTTGAAATTGGAGATTGTATTTGTGACGCTGAAAATCCAGATGCACTTGATACAATTACGATTGATGAGCCAACAATGAGTATGTTATTCTCTATCAACGATTCTCCATTTTTTGGAAAAGAAGGTAAATTCGTTACTTCACGTCATATCCAAGAGCGTTTAGATAAAGAATTAGAGAAAAACTTAGCTTTGCGTGTTCAAGCTGGTGCAACTGCAGATAAATTCATGGTTTTTGGTCGTGGTGTAATGCACTTGTCGGTTTTAATTGAAACGATGCGTCGTGAAGGTTATGAGTTACAAGTTGGACAACCACAAGTAATTATCAAAACAATTGACGGAGTTAAATGTGAACCAGTGGAAGAATTAACTATCGATTTACCTGAAGAGCATTCTGGAACAGCTGTAGAAGCAGTTTCTAAACGTAAAGGTGAAATGCAAGATATGATTACCAAAGGTACGCGTATGATTATCAAATTTTTAATTCCATCACGTGGTATTATTGGTTTGAGAAACTATTTGTTGACACAAACTGCTGGAGAAGCAATTATGTCACACCGTTTCCTAGAATTCCAACCTTATAAAGGTGCGATTCCAGGACGAATGAATGGTTCTCTTATCTCAATGGAATTAGGAAATGCAATTCCTTATTCATTGAATAATCTACAGGATCGTGGTAAGTTTTTCATTGATTCTAATCAAAGTATTTATGAAGGACAAGTAATTGGTGAGAATTCTCGCCAAGGTGATTTGGTAGTGAATGTTACCAAAACAAAGAAAATGTCCAATATGCGTTCTTCTGGTGCTGATGAAAAAGTGAGATTAGCTCCACCGAAAATATTTAGCTTAGAAGAAGCGTTAGAATATATTCAATCTGATGAATATGTGGAAGTTACTCCACAAACAATTCGATTGAGAAAAATATTTTTGAAAGAAACAGACCGAAAAAGATCTTCGAAATAAAAAATCTAAAAGCGGTTTACTTTAAAATGTAAGCCGCTTTTTGGTTATGTTAAATTAAAGTGTTAATTTCCTTGTTGAAAACAAGAAATAATTTTTGTTAAAAACACCTATAATTGAGGTAGCTTTAGAAAAATCAAAAAGGAAGAAGTTATGTTTGATAGCGAAGAAGATGATATATTCGACGGAGCATTTCAAGAAGATTTGAAACGTTTTGAAGACATGATAAAGACGGGAGATTCGCTTTTCTTTGATGCGGATAGACTGGAAACGATTATTGACCATTTTTTGATTAGTAATCAATTCAAAAAAGCGTTGGATTGTGTTATGCATGCTTTGAGCCATTTTCCTTATAGTAATGTTTTTAAAATTCGTAAAGCTCAAATTCTTTCTGGGACTGGAAAACTCAATGAAGCGCTCAATATTTTAATAGAAGTTGAAAAAGTAGATCCAAATGATCAAGAACTAATTTTAACGAAAGCTTCTATTTATAGTCAATTAAGACAAACAAAACGTGCGATTAAATATTTCGAAAAAGCACTTTTACAAAGCGAAGGCGAAGAAAAAGATGAAATTTATCTTGACTTAGCAATGGAATATCAAAACCTACAAAATATTCCCGAAGCAATTCGTGTTCTTAAAGATGCTTTAGAGTCGAATAAAGAAAACGAAACGGCTGTTTATGAACTTGCGTTCTGTTATGACCAACTTGGTCAATTGACAGAAGCTATCCAGTGTTATGACGATTATATCAACTTACATCCATATTCATTTACGGCTTGGTATAATTTAGGAAATACCTATTCTAAAGTAAACGATTCTGAAAAAGCTGCTTGGGCTTATGAATATTGTACGCTTATTAATGACAGTTTCGCTTCAGCATATTTTAACTGGGGAAATGCTTTAATTGCTCTTGAAAAATACCGTGCTGCAATTGATGCATTTGAAAAATGTATAGAGATTGATGGTGAAGATGGATTAACATTGAATTATATCGGAGAATGCTTTGAACAGCTCGAAGAATATGATTTAGCGCTTCATTATTATAAAAGAAGTATTGATTTAACACCCGAACTTGCTGATCCTTGGTTAGGACTTGGAATTGTGTACGATTTAATGGGAGATTCTATAAAAGGCCTTAATTTTATTCAGAAAGCAATTGATATGGAGCCAGATAACGCCTCTTTTTGGCATGTGTTTGCTGGTTGTTCTGAGAAGAATGGAACCATAGATTTATCGATGAATGCGTTTAAACATGCACTTTTTCTTGACCCTTTGAATGATCAAATTTTAGTTGATTATGTAAAATTGTGGAGCACGCTATCATTAGTTGAAGCAAGAGATTTTATAGAGAAATATATAGATGAACAATCGATTGAAGGAATATCTCAAATTGAGCTTGTTCGATTGAATTGGCTTACGGGAAGACAAACAATAGCACTTACTTCTTATAAAGAATTGGTTTTTTCTGACCAAAATACCGCAAAAACACTATTTTTACATTTTCCAGAGGCGGAGAGTATACCTCAGCTTGTGGAACTTTATGAACTAATTGAAGAATAATATGAACTTTGAATTACCATTTATACCAAATAGACCTCAAAAACCAAGAAATGCTGGATTAACCATGATGATGGATAAAGGCATGGGAGTTAGAGAGGTAGAACATTTTATTGAAGCTTCTGGTCATTTAACTGACGTTGCAAAATTAGGTTTTGGAACGGCTTATGTTACTAAAGATTTAGAAGAAAAAATCAAATTGTATCGTTCAGCAAACATTCGCCCATATTTCGGAGGAACGTTATTTGAGGTTTTCTATGCTAGAGGTCTTCAAAACGATTATTTGAAATTGCTTGATAAATACGACCTTGATTTAGCTGAAATTTCAGATGGCTCTATCGTTATTCCTCACGATGAAAAGTTGGAAATGATTGCTCAAATGGCAAAAAATCGAACTGTTTTATCTGAAGTTGGTTCAAAAGATTCGGGAATCTTAATTAGCCCAGGAAGATGGATCAAAATGATGAAATCTGAATTGGAAGCTGGTTCATGGAAAGTTATTGCAGAAGGTAGAGAAGCCGGAAACGTAGGTGTTTTTAGAGCAAATGGAACAGCTCATACTATGCTTATCAATAAAATCATCAAAGCAATTAATCCAAATGATATTTTGTGGGAAGCTCCAATAAAAAATCAACAAGTTTGGTTCATCAAATTATTTGGTCCAAATGTAAATCTAGGAAACATTGCTCCAAATGAACTGATTCCATTAGAATGTCTTCGTTTAGGATTACGTGGAGATACTTTCTTTGAGAGTTTACCAAAAGACTATGAAGATCGTCTTCGTCAAACAAATGACGAAAATGAAGTAATGGATGAAGATTAATTCTATTTTTTATTTCTCGGATGGCAATTTAATATAGCGTCTCTTTGAGCGCCTTGGCCAATATGTGTGTATATTTCCGTTGTAAGTATAGATTCGTGTCCAAGCATCTCTTGTATTGCTCTTAAATTAGCTCCATTTTCAAATAAATGGGTTGCAAAAGAATGACGGAATGTATGTGGACTCACATTTTTCTTCAAACCAACTGTATTCGCTAAATCTTTAATGATGGTAAAAATCATCACACGTGTTAAACTTTTCCCGCGTCGATTTAGAAAAACATAATCTTCATAACCTTTTACAATATCGATTTGACTACGATAATTCTCTTTGTAAAGCTTAATTTCTTTCTCAACCGTTTTACTCAATGGAATTAATCGCTCTTTGTTCCCTTTTCCAATAACTCGCATAAATTTTTCAGGAAAGAAAATAGAAGAAAATTTTAATTCTACTAATTCACTTACACGTAATCCACAGCTATAAAGTGTTTCAAGAATTGCTTTATTTCGATGTCCTTCTGATTTAGATAAATCTATTGCGGCAATAAGTGTATCAATTTCTTCTAGAGTCAATACTTCGGGAAGTTTTCGTCCTATTTTGGGTGTGTCAAGCAATTCACTTGGGTCTATTTTTATCGCATCTTCCAATACTAAAAATTGAAAAAATTGCTTTACGCCGCTAATAACTCTAGATTGACTTCTAGCGGCAAGTCCTAAATCAAATAATTCTCCAATAAATAATTTTAAATCGTCGTGTGTAATTGTAACAATAGTAGGCTTATGAATACTTTCTGCAAAGTCTGTCAGCTTGCGAACATCACTTAAATATGCTTGAATTGAATTTTCTGACAATCCTTTTTCAATTTTTAAGTAACTTTCAAAATTATTTATGTAAACATTTACATTCAAGACATGAAAAATATATTAATAATCAACGGTCCTAATTTAAATCTACTTGGTAAAAGAAACGTTGCAATTTACGGAGAAATTTCTTTCGAAACAACTCTTAATGAATTAATTAACAATAATCAAGCTAAGATAGACTATAAACAGTCCAACCACGAAGGAGAAATTATTGATGCTATTCACAATAGTACAAATTATTCTGGAATAGTTTTAAACGCAGGTGGATATACGCATACTTCTGTAGCAATAAGAGACGCCATTGAAGCAGTAGAAACTCCTGTTGTTGAAGTACATATTTCCAATATTGCTGGAAGAGAATCTTTTCGTCATGAATCGATGATTTCTCCCGTTTGTGTTGGTTGTATCTTTGGTTTTGGAATGTTAGGTTATCAATTAGCCATTGATGCATTGTTAAAATTGAATAAATAAGTCATTTTGCTTGTCAATCTGACCAATTCACTATATTTGAATTTGAAAAAAATCCATACAAAAGATAAATAAAAGTTAATTAGATGAAATTATTAGAAGGAAAAGTAGCCATTATTACTGGAGCTTCCAGAGGTATTGGAAAAGCAATTGCTCAAGAGTTTGTAAATCAAGGAGCTAAAGTAGCATTTACTTATTTGTCTTCAGATGAAAAAGCACAAGCTTTTGAAAAAGAGCTAACTTCCAATGGCGGTGTGGTTAAAGGATTCAAATCAAATGCAAGTGATTATAATGCGGCTCAGAAATTAGTAGATGACGTTATCGAAAAATTTGGAACAGTTGATATATTGGTAAATAATGCTGGAATAACGCGTGACACGCTTTTAATGCGCATGTCTGAAGAGCAATGGGATGAAGTAATGAATACAAATCTTAAATCAGCGTTTAATTTGACAAAAGCAGTTACAAAACCAATGTTAAAAGCTAAAAGCGGTTCTATTATCAACATGTCTTCTGTTGTTGGCGTTTCTGGAAACGGCGGACAAGCAAATTATGCAGCTTCAAAAGCAGGATTGATTGGTTTTACAAAATCGATTGCGCAAGAATTAGGTTCGCGAAATATTCGTTGCAATGCAATTGCTCCAGGATTTATTGAAACTGAAATGACAGATGCTTTGGATCAAAAAGTAGTTGAAGAATGGAGAAATGCTATTCCTTTAAAAAGAGGTGGAAAACCTGAAGATGTAGCGCAAGCAACCGTTTTCTTAGCTTCTGATATGTCCACTTACATTACAGGACAAACACTACAAGTTTGCGGTGGAATGTTGATGTAATCATTTAAAAAATATAAATTGAAAAGGGAACTGATGAAGTTCTCTTTTTTTTTGAGTTTTATTTTTCGATATAAAAAAAATTGCAGATTACTAAATCTCTCAATTTGTAATCTGCAATCAGCAATTTGTAATTAAAAAATAATTTGTAATTATTTTTTAGTGTTTCGCAGAAAGGTAACGCTCGGCATCTAACGCAGCCATACAACCTGTTCCAGCAGCAGTAACTGCTTGACGATAAGTTTTGTCAGCAGCATCACCAGCAACAAAAACTCCTGGGACATTTGTTAAAGAAGAACCTGGTTTTTCATATTTGATATAACCCGTTTCATCCAAATTGATGTAATCTTTAAAAATCTCTGTATTTGGTTGGTGTCCAATCGCAACGAAGAATCCAGTACATGGAATAATAGTTGTCTCTTTAGTTTTGTTATTAATCACTTTAGCGCTTGTTACCACATCGTCTCCTAAAACTTCTACAGTTTCAGTATTGTACATGATTTCAATGTTCGGTGTATTTATAACACGTTCTGCCATAATTTTAGAAGCTCTAAATTCATCTCTTCTAACAATCATCGTAACTTTTGTACATAATTTAGAAAGGTAGTGAGCTTCCTCACAAGCTGAATCTCCAGCGCCAACAATAACTACTTCTTGTCCACGGTAGAAAAAACCATCACAAACAGCACAAGCAGAAACTCCACCGCCACTTAATAAGAATTTTTGTTCCGATTCTAAACCAAGATATTTAGCAGTTGCTCCAGTTGAGATAATAATTGTTTCAGCGTGAATTTCTTTTCCATTATCTGCCCATGCTTTTAAGGTAGAACCAGAAAAATCAACTTTATCAATAAAACCAAATCGGATGTCTGTTTCAAATCGTTCTGCTTGCTGCTGTAGTTCAATCATCATTTCTGGACCAGAAATACCTTTTGGATAACCAGGAAAATTTTCCACTTCGTTGGTGGTTGTTAATTGTCCTCCAGGTTGCATTCCTTGATACATAACTGGTTTCATTTCAGCACGAGCTGCATAAATAGCTGCCGTATATCCAGCTGGACCAGAACCTATGATCAAACATTCAATTTTTTCGATATCGCTCATATAGTGTATTTTTAATTTTTTTCTGGTGCAAATTTACGAATAAAAACTTGTTTTCTTCTTATTTATGAAAGGATAGAATGAGACTTATAATTGAACTTCTAAAAGTTATCTTATGTGATTCAACTTCAATTAAAAGGTCTAAGAATCGTTAAAATTAGTTGATATTCATTTATCCTTCTTACCTTTGTGTTTTGTGAGTGAGAAGTATAGTAATTCACTTGCGTTTATTTATTTTAGAAATATATTTATGATCATTAAAAAAGAACAAGTGGTTACTATCCACTACACGTTGAAAGACAAAGAAGGAACTGTTATTGATAGTTCAAAAGGTGAGCAACCACTTACATATATCCAAGGAATTGGAAATATAATTCCAGGTTTAGAAGCTCAACTAGAAGGTAAAAAAGTAGGAGAAAACATTGATGCAGTTATCGAAGCTAAAGATGCTTACGGCGAAATCATAAAAGAAATGATTCAAGTTGTTCCAAAATCTGGTTTTGAAGGTGACGATGAATTACAAGAAGGTATTCAAGTACAGGTAGAAACAGATAATGGTGCTATTATTGCTCGTGTTGTTAAAATAGAAGGTGACGATGTTACCTTAGATTTAAACCATCCTTTAGCAGGAGAAACATTATTCTTTAATGTTGATGTTGTAGATATTCGTCCAGCAACAACAGAAGAATTAGATCACGGACATGTACATGGTCCTGGTGGACATCATCACTAGAATTCAAACGTTTTATCATAAAAAAATCCCAATCGAAAGATTAGGATTTTTTTGTTTATATTTTTACGATTACATTTCGTCATCATCGTCGCCTTCATCATCTGGAGCATCGTCATAAGAATCATCTTCTTCATCATCGCCACCAGCTAAATCTTCGTCACCCATGTAATCAGACATGTAGTCTAAATCGGCAAATTTTTCTTTGTAATCTTCTTTTACGCTATCTTTCAATACTCCATCATCATCGAAATCTTCATCTTCTTCGATAATAATTCGAGCTTCTTGCGCTGTCATTCGAACTAAATAATGTTTTTCATCTGTTTCAAATGGCAAAGCAGTAACGATTTTTCCTTCTTGGTTAGTGTAGGAAACTAAATCGGAACTAAACCCATAAGGGAAAGCTAATTTGATTTGTTCGCGTATTGCTGCGTCTAATTTCTCATAGTCTTTAACGACTCTAGGTTTGTTTGTGCTCATATCAATTTTTATCGTTCAATTAGCTTACTTCAAATTTTAACAGTGCTTGATTTTATCAAGTTTCACATGACAAAAATTCAACAAAGATTTGAAACAACGAAATTTTTTCACAAAAAATTCACAATTATTTTTAATTACCTGTTTGTTAATGTGTTATAAAACACCTAAAATTAAGAATCTTTGATGAAATTTAGTGAAAATGGAAGTTTAATTGAAAAATGTAAGGAAGTTTTGATTCTATAGTAGAATAATACCTACTAAACTTTACCTTTACAACATGAATTTTGGAGCTAAAACAGAAACAATTTGTGCGCCATCTACGCCAAGTGGAATGGGAGCGATTGCAGTTATTCGCGTTTCTGGACCAGAATCCATTCAAATTGTACAAAAGATTTTTTCTAAATCAATTGAAAATACGCCTTCTCATACGGCTATTTTTGGACGTATTTTAAATTCATCGGGTGAATTGATTGATGAGGTTTTATTGACCATCTTTCATCATGGAAAATCTTTTACAGGTGAAGAAACAGTTGAAATTGCCTGTCATGGTTCTACATTTATCCAACAACAGATAATAGAATTATTGATATATGCAGGTTGTCGAATGGCTGCTCCAGGAGAATTCACTTTACGTGCATATTTGAATGGAAAAATGGATTTGTCGCAAGCAGAAGCTATTGCCGATTTGATTGCTTCAAAATCTGCACAAGCACATAAAATTGCCATGAATCAAATGCGTGGCGGATTTAGTCGAGAGTTACAATCCTTGCGTGATCAATTAATACATTTTGCTTCTTTGGTTGAATTAGAACTTGATTTTGGAGAAGAAGATGTAGAATTTGCAGACAGAGCGCAATTAGAAAAGTTAGTTCGTCAAATTCTAAAAATTGTAGTTGATTTAAAATCTTCTTTTTCTTTAGGAAACGTAATCAAAAATGGAGTTCCTGTTACGATTGTTGGCGCTCCAAATGTGGGTAAATCTACTCTTCTAAATACTTTGCTCAACGAAGAACGTGCTATAGTTTCTGAAATTGCGGGAACAACACGTGATGTAATTGAAGATGAAATTGTCATCAATGGCATTGCTTTTCGTTTTATCGATACTGCTGGACTTCGAAAAACAGAAGATATTGTCGAAAGTTTAGGAATTGAGCGTTCGTATGAAAAAGCACGTAAAGCGCATATTGTACTTTATTTGTTAGACGATAGAAATAGCGATGAAACAGCAACGCTCAAAGAATTGAATCTTTTCAAAGAAACCTATTTGGACGATCATCAAGAATTAATAGTTGTGGTGAATAAATCAGACAAAATGAATGAGGAATTACATTTCTTAAATGAATTTCGTCCAGTTTATATCGCTGCAAAAGAGAAAAAAAATATCGATCAATTGGTAGAACGTTTAGCGAAATCTGTTGAATTAAAAGGAATAGGAGAGGAAGATGTTATCGTTTCTAATGCAAGACACGTTGAAGCACTTTCGCATGCACAATTTGATTTAGAAAAAGTGGTAGAAGGACTTCAAACTGGAATTACAGGAGACTTTATCGCCATGGACATTCGTCAATCCATTTTTCATCTAGGTTCTATCACTGGACAAATTTCCACCGAAGATCTTCTTGGTAATATTTTTGCCAATTTTTGTATTGGAAAGTAATTAAATAAATAACTGGTCAATAGTTTTCATAGGTAGAAACATTTTTCCACTATCTGGTAATTTCTTAAAACCATAATCTGAATAAAATTTTCCAGCTTTTTCATCAATAGGATCTACAACTACGGCAAATGAACCTAATTCTTTTGATGCAATATGGCTACGATAAAGTGCATCGATTAACAGTCTTTCTCCGTGACCTTGACCGATAACAGATTTGTCACGTGCGAGTCTGCCCAAAAGTGTTGCAGGAATTGTATCATACGATTTTGGAAATTTATTTTGAAAATCTGAAGGTATAAGTTCTCGAGAAATGGACGTATTTGACAAGGTATAATATCCTTTCACTCTATCAATAGATTCTTCGTTTACAGTAATTACGAAACATGCAGAAAGTCGCTTCTTTACATCTTGGTTTGCTTGTTTCTTTAGGTATTCATCTAAAATGTGCTGTCCACATTCAAAATTGTCTCTATTGTGAGATGAACTCAGATTTACTGTCTGTAATTCCATTTGCGAGTCTATTTCTCAGACTTTTTAAATTTATTGGCTGCAGCAATCAATTTTTCATTGGGTTGTTCAGGGTTCAGAATTGCGCTAAAAAAAACTTCGCTATCGCGTTTCGATGCGATAACTAATTCATGTTTATTAACGATTTCTTCTGCTGTTTTTTTAGCCGAACGAAGAATAAATTCTGTTAAACTTCTAAAACCACCTAATATAGCAGCTTTTTCAAAAAACTCTTTTTCTTCAACTGATAATCGAGCATCAATTCTAGCTTTACCAGTCATTGTTCTTGTGAGTGACATTGTTCATATTTTCGTTATTACAAAAGTACGGATTATTTCCGTATTAAATAATTATTTGTACGATTTTTTTCCGTACAAATAGTAAGTGGTTTCTAAAGAAAACAATTTTAGATATAATTAAACTTATTTTATACAATCTTCCTTGTTAAAAATCAAACATTTAATTGTGTGTGATTTATATTTTTATCGAATTTTTAATAACAATTAAGTGTGTGATTTTTAGTTGAATAGCGTTTATCAACTTTAAATTGTTTTTTCTATCTGTAACAAAATCAAAAGTAAACACAACCAATTTATTAGATTTAGCGTCTAAACTATATACTATTCAACACATATAATTATGAATAAAAGATTACTCTTTCTTTTAGTCCTATTTGCTGGGATTTCTATTTCTTTTACTAATGCTTCAGACCCTAATTGGACAGGAATTTTCGATAATGATCAAATTACGATAGAAGTTAGTGAAAACAGATGTATCAATTCAAAACAAGGTACAGACAATATTTATCTATTCCTTAAGGTAACGAATAAAACAGCTGAAAAAATAAATGTTTCTTTCTTAAAAGAAGTTTGGTACAATGAAAAGTGTTTTTCGTGTGATCATCCCGCAGAATATACTTCAACCATTACCTTAGAGCCAAATGGTGTGATGGAAGGAAACTGTGAAAATTTAAATAGTCCGTTAAAAATCTTTAAAAGTATGCCCAGCGGTTTTTCTAAAAACGTGCTTACTAATTACGAATTAAAAAATATTGTTGTCAAAACAGTAGATTAAGATACCATGAAAAAATCGATATACTACATCTTTTTCGTTTGCATATTATTTACTGTGAACGAATCAATAGCTCAATGTAACTTGAATACATTTGCTAGCGACCAAACCATAACATGTGGAGATTGTGTAACACTTTCTGCAATTGGAAATGGAAATGGAGCCGTTGCTTTCTCGGAAGATTTTAATTCAGGTGCGCCCGTTGGTTGGCAGTTTACGCAAACAGTTACGATATCTAATAACGCATGTGGAGTTCCTGCACCAGATGGTTCAGATTTTATGTGGATGGGAAATGCTTCCAATAATCCAAGAGACATGACCACGTTTGGTTATGATTTAACCTTAGGTGGTACAATTTGTTTTGATATGCGTTATTCCATTCAAGGAGATCCTTCTCCTTGTGAAGGTCCAGATGAACCAACAGAAGGAGTTTATTTACAATATTCTACAGATGGAGGTACCACTTGGATAACAATAAATTATTGGGATCCAAATGGAGGAAATGACCCAAATTTAACCTCATGGAATCAATATTGTGCTACGCTCCCTCCAGGAGCAATGACTTCTAATACAATGATTCGTTGGCATCAAGATGCAGTGAGTGGAGCAGATTATGACCACTGGGGAATTGATAATGTAGTAATTACATTAAATGATCCAACCTACCAAATTTCTTGGCAACACGATGGTTTTACTTATCCTATGGGAAATGGAGGAGGGGTTGATCCAACGAATGTTTGTCCGCACACAACAACTACTTATACAGCTCAAATTACAAACGGAACAACAACATGTACTTCAGATATTACGATTACTGTCCAAGATCCTGTGATTGTTTTTGATATGGGAAATGACACCGCTATTTGTCCGGGAGAATGTGTGACGTTTAATTCAAATGTGTATGAATTGGTAGCTCCTGCAAAAACGCCAACTTATAGTAATGCTGAAATTTCTCCTGTAACAAGTGGACATGCAGATATGGATATCAATGTAACTGGACTAAATGTGCCTACTTTGAATTCTTCTTCTATAACAAGTGTTTGTTTGACAGGATTTAATTTTTCTGGAACACAATTATGTACAAATTTTGGTGGTTGTCCATGTAATGGAGGTAGTGTTGGATTTGGCTCAACCTGTAATTTAGATATTAGTAGTTTTACCGTAACATTAACTACTCCAGATGGATGTTCAATTACATTAGTACCAAGTGGTGTAGCAACAGGAACAAATTATACGAATGTTTGTTTCGTCCCTTCTGGTGGAGGAAATATAACTGGAGGTGGTTTTCCAGCTGCAGGTTCATGGAACCCAAGTCAGCCATTTTCAAATTTGAATGGATGTTCTTCAAATGGTGTTTGGACACTTACATTAGACGCAGGTGGAGGTTTTGGTTTTGGAATTGGATTCTTAACAGGATGGAATATCTCTTTTGATGATCCACAAATTACTGCTCCCGTAAATTATACATGGTCACCAACTACTGGAATGACGAATTCAACAACGCTTTCTCCTACAGTTTGTCCTACAGCAAACACAACTTATACATTAACAGCAACTGATACAGATGGTTGTGTTACTGTTTCTGATGACATAACAGTTTCTATGTTAGCTTCATGTTGTACACTTACTATAGATAATGTAACTCTAGTTCAACCTACTTGTGGAAATTCAGATGGACAAATTACAATTACGTATTCTGGACAAACTACTGGACTTCAATTTAGTATTGATAATGGCGTTACTTTCCAGTCTTCAAATGTGTTTACTGGACTTGCAGCAGGAACTTATGATATAGAAATTATTGATGATGCAGCTTGTCCTGTTACACAACAAATTACCTTGACTTCTGGTACAGCACCCACTTTAAATGCATCAACTATAACACCAGCATCTTGTGGAGCATCAGACGGAGCCATTACAATCAATGCAACGGGTGGTACACCAACATACCAATATAGTATTGACAATGGAGTTACTTTCCAATCGGGAAGTGCCTTTACAGGATTAAGTGCAACTACCTATAATATCGAAGTAAAAGATGGAAATGGTTGTACTGTAACTGGAACAGCAACTGTTACATCAACTTCTGCACCCACTTTAAATGCATCGACTATAACACCAGCATCTTGTGGAGCATCAGACGGAGCCATTACAATCAATGCAACGGGTGGAACACCAACGTATCAATATAGTATTGACAATGGAGTTACTTTCCAATCGGGAAGTGCCTTTACAGGATTAAGTGCAACGACATATAATATTGAAGTAAAAGATGGAAATGGTTGTACTGTAACTGGAACAGCAATGGTAACGACTTTTGGAACAGTAAGTATTGATAATTTAGCTGTTACGCCGCCTTCCTGCCCAACGGTTTGTGATGGACAAATAACTGCTACAGTTAGTGGTGGAACTCCACCATATACATATCAATGGTACGACGCTGCCCTCAATCCAATTGGAACAAATGCTGCAACTATTACAGGGCTTTGTGCTGGAAATTACAGCGTGGAAGTCGGAATGGCTTCAGGTGGAAGTACAACAACAGTTTATTCTGAAGATTTTGATGGTGGTGCTCCAACGTGGACATTAAATGTTCCAGTTGCTGCAGAAGGTGCAGATCCGAACTTTTTCATGATAAATGACGATGAAGGTGGCGTTTTACCTCCAGGATGTGGTGTTGCCGGAAATGGAGATCCAACATTACACGTAACAAGTGTGTTTAATCCTTCTGGAGGAGCAGCTTATGATGCGGGTGGACTTTGTGGATTCTTATTTTGTCCAGAAGCACATAGAAGAGCAGAATCTGGAAATATCAGTACAGTTGGTTATACTGGACTTACCTTAAGTTTTGATTTTATTGCAAATGGAGATATTCCAAATGATCAAGCGACTGTTTGGTATAATGCTGGATTAGGTTGGACGCAATTAGGTGGAGCTTTGTTCTCTGGAACAGGAGCATGTGCGCCACAAGGTATTTGGACGGCTTATTCGTCTGCATTACCAGTTGCATGTGAAAATATTGCCAACTTACAAATTGCAATCCAATGGGATAATAATGATGACGGAGCAGGTTCTGATCCTTCAGTTGCGATAAATAATGTACTTATTACAACATCTGTTGCAGGTTCTTCTTGTACAAGTACAGATGTAGCGACAATTGCTGATCCAACTGCAATTTCTATTTCTACTATTGCAATTACTCAGCCTTCATGCGGTGCAACTGATGGTTCGATTGTAGTTACAGCTGCTGGTGGAACTGGAACTTTGAATTATAGTTTAGATAATGGCACTACAACTCAAACAACTACAACATTCGTTAATTTAGCTGCAGGTTCATATACAATCTCTGTTATTGATGGAAATGGTTGTCAAAAAGATAGTACGGTAAGTATTTCTGCAAGTAATGCGCCAGTAATCAATACTATCGCAATTACTCAACCATCTTGTGGAGCAACTGATGGTTCGATTGTAGTTACAGCTGCTGGTGGAACAGGAACCTTGAATTATAGTTTAGATAATGGAACAACTACTCAAACAAGTAATTCATTTTCTGCATTAGCTGCCGGATCGATTACTGTTTCTGTAATAGATGCAAATGGTTGCCAAAAAGATACTACAATAACGCTTGTTGCAAGTAATGCACCAGCGATTGATAACGTTGTGCCAATAAATCCTTCATGTGGAGCTACCGATGGTTCAATTGTTATTACTGCTTCAGGTGGTGTTGGCACACTCAATTACAGCATAGATAATGGAGTTACTTTCCAAACCAGTAATTCATTCACGAATCTTACTTCTGGTAGTTACATAATAGTTGTTAAAGACGCAAATGGTTGCTCAAGTACACAAACACAAACATTAACTGGAGGAGCAACTCCACCAATAGTTAGTGCAGGAACTGATCAATCTGTTTGTTCGGGAACAAGTGTTACGCTAAATGGAAGTGGAGCGGTTACTTATACTTGGGATAATGGTGTTCCAAATGGTGTTCCTTTCACGCAATCTGTTGGTGCAACAACTTATACCGTCACAGGAACAGATGGAAGTGGTTGTACAGCAACGGATCAAGTTGTCGTAACGGTTATCGCTTCGCCAGTTGTTGATGCAGGTATAGATCAATCTGTTTGTTCAGGAACAAGTGTTACTTTAAACGGAAGTGGTGCAACAACTTACTCATGGGATTATGGTGTTATTGATGGCACACCATTTACACAAGCTGTAGGAACAACAACGTACACAGTAACTGGAACAAATGCTTTATGTACAGCAACCGATCAAGTTATCGTAACAGTGACTGCTTTACCAATTGTAGATGCTGGAGTAGATCAAACTGTTTGTGATGGAACGCAAGTTACACTAAGCGGAAGTGGAGCAACTACGTATACTTGGGATAATGGCATTACTAATGCTGTTCCATTTACACAAACTATTGGAACAACAACTTATACAGTTTCAGGTACAAGTGCTCCATGTTCAGCTACAGATCAAGTTTCGGTTACAGTTGTTCCATCTCCAACCGTTAGTTTCTTTGGAGATAAATTGATTGGATGTGCACCTTTAACAACAACATTCACGAATAATTCTGCGGGAAATTTAACAAACTGTCAATGGACTTTTAGCAATGGACAATCTGTAACAGGTTGTGGAAATATTTCTCAAACATTTACAGTACCAGGATGCTACGATGCAACCTTGACTGTTACAACTACTGATGGATGTACAAATACTTTAACAACTTTAAGTTATGTTTGTGTTTCTGACCATCCAACGGCAGATTTCTACACAGATCCAGAAGAGTTAACATCTGATTTGTTAACAGCAGATATGGTGAATACAAGTGTTGGAGCAACAGACTATGTTTGGACGTATGGAGATAACAGTGGAGATGTTTCGTATTTGCAAAACCCATCACACACTTTCCCAAATGTTGCTGGAACATACGAAATAACGCTTGTCGCTTCGAATGCTGGAGGTTGTACAGATACAGTTGTTCGCCCAATTACGATGACAGAAGAGCTTGTTTTCTATGTGCCGAATACATTTACACCAGATGCAAATCAATTCAACGAGAAATTCCAGCCAGTATTTACATCAGGATTTGATCCGTATGATTATAGTTTATTGATTTTTGACCGTTGGGGAGAAGTGATTTTTGAATCGCATAACTCTCATGTTGGATGGGATGGAACGTATGGTGGGAAAATTGTAAAAGATGGTACCTATATCTGGAAAATCAACTTCAGATTATCTACTTCGGATGAGCACCAAACGCATTACGGAAATGTTAATCTACTTAGATAAATTTATTACCTGCTATACTATAAAACGAGAAAAGGAGCTTTAATAGCTCCTTTTTTTATGTTTGAATGGATGAAGAAACTTACAAAACCTCAATCAATTTAATTTTAAAAACCAATACAGAATTTGCAGGAATACTACTTTGTGCAGTTGCTCCGTAACCTAATGCAGAAGGAATGAGTAAAGTGCCGCTTCCGCCTTCTTTAAAATGAGGAATACCTTCTGTCCAACCTGCTATTACATTTTGTAGATTAAAAGTAACTCCTGTTGGTGCACTTTGATCAAATATATTTCCATTTGTTAAACTTCCTGTATATGCAACGCGTACATCTGAACTTCCTGTACACGCTTTTCCAGTTCCAACTGCATCTGTAACGATATATAATCCAGAGCCAGTTGCTACAGCCGTTAAATTATTGTCACTGATATATTTTACAATAATATCTTGATCTTTTTTCGCTTGGTCTGCAGCAGAATCTGCTTTTTTCTTTTTACATCCCGCAAAAGCAAAAACAATACAAAAAGACAGTATTAGATATTTCATTTTATTAATTTTAGAATACAAAAGTACTAAAATGCCTTAGACTCTTCAAAAATTAAATTCAACAAAATAGTTAGCTTGATTCATTTCTTATCATAGGTCAATGGGTGGTCACCTAATATGCTTTAACTTTGTATCAATTAATAAAGTCAAATCATTATACATAAATAGATGAAAACAGTTTATCATAAAGCAGATAGTAGAGGAGTCGCTAATCATGGTTGGCTAAAAAGTAACCATACGTTTAGTTTTGCAGACTATCATAATCCTGAAAGAATGAATTTTGGAGTGTTGCGCGTTATCAATGATGATTTTGTAGATCCAGGAATGGGCTTTGCAAAGCATCCTCATAAAAACATGGAAATTATTAGTATTCCTTTAGAGGGGAAATTAAAGCATGGAGATGATATGGGTAATAATGGTATCATAACAAAAGGAGAAATACAAGTTATGAGTGCAGGCAAGGGTGTCGTTCACAGTGAAATGAATGGAAGCAGAGATCTACCTGTAAAGTTTTTACAAATTTGGATTATTCCCAACAAAATGGATGTAGCACCTCGTTATGAGCAAAAAAGGATAGACGAAGATGTGAAATTAAATGAATTCCAACAAGTGCTTTCTCCAAATCCTAATGAAGAAGGTGTTTGGATTCATCAAGATGCTTGGTTTAATATGGCTGATTTTACAAAGGGAACTGTAAAAAAATATTCGTTACATTTGGCTGGTAATGGTGCCTATATTTTTGTATTAAAAGGAAAAGTAAAAGTTGAAAATCAAATTCTTGAAACTCGCGATGGTTTCGGAATATCTCAAACTGATTACTTTGAAATTGAAACATTAGAAAATACGCAATTACTATTGATGGAAATACCTATGCAATTACCAAATTAGAATGAAAACAAGTAGATTAGAAGCCTTTAGTGATGGAGTGTTAGCAATAATTATTACCATCATGGTGTTGGAATTAAAAACACCGCATGATGTAACTCTAGTTGCTCTAAAACCGATGTTACCTGTTTTTTTAGGTTATTTATTGAGTTTTATTTATGTAGGTATTTATTGGAATAACCATCATCACTTAATGACAGCTGTAGAAAAAATAAATGGAAAAGTGCTTTGGGCAAATCTGCATTTGCTTTTTTGGTTATCACTTATTCCATTTGCAACAGCTTGGTTAGGACAAAATTATACTTCTCCGGCTCCGTTAGCCTTGTATGGTTTTATTCTTCTGATGGCTGCAGTTGCTTATGCGATTTTACTAAATGAGTTAGTTAAAGTAGAAGGAAAAGAAGGACTTTTAGCGAAAGCAGTAGGAAAAGATATAAAAGGAAAATTATCCATTATCTTGTATGTTATAGCTATTTTGTCTACCTTGTTCCTACCAATTATTGCTGGTATTATGTATGTTATTGTTGCTATTATTTGGTTTGTTCCAGATAAGCGTATTGAAAAAATTAAGTAAAAAAAAAATGGAAAAATTACACTATAAAAAAGAAGGCTTTACAGTAAACTGGGAACCTAAAAAATGTATACATGCAGGAGTTTGCGTGAAAATGCTTCCAAAAGTTTATAACCCGAGCGAAAGACCTTGGATAAAACAAGATAATGCTACTGTAGAAGAACTAATCGAGCAAATTAACGCTTGCCCTTCTGGAGCATTGAGTTATACGATAGAGGAGTAAAAAGCAGAACGGTTTGGCGCTTGGCGCAGTGTCCCGAAGGGCATTGCGTATAGGTATTGTTGGCACACGTTTTATTTTTTATCCTGCTTCTTGTCTCCAAAAGTTAACTGTTTTGCCATTTTCGATTTTGAATCCATAAACTACCATTGATTCTGTACACCAATCGGGTTCTACTAGAAAGGTGTTGTAAACATTCAGTCTAAACGAACAATTCTCAGCGTCAAAACTAACGGCAATTTTGTCTTTACAAATCTCGGGGTCTGTGAAATCCTTGGGAGCAATATTAAAATGATACTCTTTTTCGAACTGTTTGTTTGTAGTTAGTGAGTCTAAGTTAATGTCATCTAGAAACTGAATCAAATATTCTGGTGTCAAGTCTACCATAATTGAAGTTTCTTGATCATTGTTAGGATATTGCACCTCTCTTATTGAATCTAGTTGGGAAAAGAAATCTGCTTGAAGTTCTTTGTCTTTAAGTTTCAAAAAATTCTCAGTTTTTCCCATACAAATAGTAGATGCAACTTTTTCTGAATCTTTTTCCAATGACTTTTCATATTCTTCTCTCAGATCTTTATCTGTTTCGGTAACAAGTTCCATTCTGTCAGAGGCAGTAGCAGTTTCTTTTTTCTCCGTATTACCACATCCAAAAAATGTAGATACTCCAAATGTTTCTATTCGCACTGTCCGCCCATTAACGCAAAACCCGTGTTGTTAGCGGTTCGTTTTTTCTTTATTTCAAAATAGCCCAAATCCTTTTGATAATAACATGTAAAGTCCCCATAGAAATAAAATTGTGAGAAATACAAGTTCTTTCCAAGGTCGCTTTGGAAATGCTTGAATAGAATACGATACAAGTTTTATAGGGGAAAGTGGTTCCTTTGGTGCCTTGTCTTCAGGCAAAGGTAATTCGTTGGAATATTGATGAAAGTATAATTGAATAAGTGTCGCTCCAACATAAAGACCAGTAATGAAGCTTAAATACTCCAAGCTTTCCGAAAAGAATAAAAGTGTTACCAAGAGAGCACAAATTGCCAACAATACAAGGTCAGCTGTTTTAGTTGCACTTGCTTTATTTCCGTAAGATTCATCAAGTTGTTTCTTCCTCGCGTCATATTTAACAAAAAAGAAAACGTAGAATTTAATGACTACTTGAATACAAAATAAAGTCATTAATACTTTTAAAATTGTCGTCGCCATATTTATAATTGTTTGTCATTATTTTTGTTGTCTTAAAATGACCGCTAACGGCAGTTCGTCTAAAAACCCCAATTAGATTCAAAAACGCACTGATTTTTTGGTAAATATAAGCGATTTAAGGACAACTTTTTTAGTGGATTTAAAAAAACATTAGATGTAAATTGGAATTTTAAAATGCTCATAAGTGTCTTAAAAATGCTCGATATAGCTAAAAAATTCTTTGCAAGTTTCTTTAGAAACTCTTTCAACTCATTTTGTTCTAAAGTCCGCGCATCAGCCACATAAGTTCAATGTTTCGCTTGCACTCTTTCTCCAAATGCCGCGATGAACGAATACGGTTCAAATAACCATAAATAAACAACTTTAATAAATCGGCAGGATGATTAGCCGGACGACCATTCTCTATAAAAGTAAATTTAAACCCAAAATCTGAAAGTTTGATAACACCAACAAATAGTTCAATCAACCGCAACTTCATTATCTTCCGAAACTGCTTGATCCAAACAGAAAAACTCCGTTTGACTTCGATCTTTTCCTTGTATGAATTTCATACTTAAAGATACGATAAATCACTTTTTTGATAATGTAAAACTCGATTTATTTATGAAAAAGTGATTGTGGGTAAAGTGAAAGGTTTTTAGACAGTTTGACGTTTCTGCTGTAGGCAATGTGGCGCTTTTCTCGAATATAATTGTGCGCCATTTTGCTTACAGCATGTGTGTGCTCTGCATGAGCAGAAGCACACGCTTGTGTAAGCTATCATAAAAATTCAAAAATACAAATATATTTTATGATATCAAACTAAGTGTGTGTGATTTTTCCAGAGGGTGTAAGTCC